>JACCDW011647017.1_pt1 | contig 43316 bp, 36 predicted proteins | sample 7449781 | NCBI WGS metagenome assembly JACCDW01 (sample SAMN15323449, study PRJNA562643) | freshwater metagenome | isolation source: river surface water | place: USA:Blue River Watershed | collected 2017-08-18 | reverse complement strand
TCATTCGAATTGGGCATTTGAGGATCATCCAAACCTACATAATCATAATTATAATCATCCCTTAACACAGAAGAGTATTCAGGTGCAATCATTTCTTTCATTATAGGAATTTGCTTGTCGAATTTTTTTTCATTCTCCCTCTCATTTGAATTAACTTCTGCTAAGGCTTGTTTTTGATCATTTTGAATGAAAGTTTCAACTGACTTATTTTCATTCAAGATAGTTTGTGCAACTTTCTTTTCACCAGGTAGAGTCAAAACCACATAACTCACAAAAGCAACACTAGAAACCACAATGGATGCTTTTGAAATCACGCCCAATTTTGAAAACCAATTTCCTGAAGCATTTGAGGCAACGGAAGGGCTGGCTTGCGGTAACTGATTAGATATATTTGACCAAGCAGAACTCGGTGGAACATCAGTGGCATTGCCCAATGTTTCACGGAAAATATTATCGATATCGAAATTCGGCTCCATTATTTAACAATTTGACTTTGAAGCCATTTTCTAGCTTTAAACATTTGAGATTTACTCGTATTTTCTGTTATATTTAACATTGAGGCGATTTCCGCATGTGAATATCCCTCAATAGCAAACAAGTTAAATACAGTTCTATAGCCTACTGGAAGTTTCGACAATAACTGCATTAAATTTTTTACATTTATATCTGAAATGATATTGCTTTCAGAAGGCAAATTTGAATGTTCATCACTTAAACTCTCGTGAAACTTTGCTTTGCTTTTTTTAAGTGCATCCAAACATTGATTCACACAAACACGTTTCAGCCACCCCTCTAGGGATCCTTCAAATCTAAAATCTTTTAGTTTTTGAAAAATTTTTATCATAGCTTCTTGAAACATATCTTTTGCTGAATCTTCATCATCTGCATACCGTTTGCAAATTGCAAATAAAATCGGCGAAAACCTTTGATAAAACTGATACTGTGCAGCTTTGTCGCCCTGAATACAGGCCGCTAACAATATCGATTCCTCTGTTGTTTCCTTTGATGTCATTTGCCCTTCTCATGGCTCAGATTTCCTAAAAGATGCCAAACAACATCTAAAAGTTGCCTAAGACTAAATTATTTTTTTAAGTTTCTTGCAACCACAAAAGATAAGTCCGTAAGAACCATTTTTGCATTTGCATTTCTCTCAATATTCGAGATTGCATCTTCGATGCCCAAAATCATTTTTTCGAGTTGAGTAACCGGTATATTTAAACTGCTAAATTTCTGAATAAAGTCTTGCTCCTGCATTGCCCATGATCCTGCTTTTTGACTATAACCGAAGACCATAATGCCACGCAAAATTTCCAAACCATATAAAAAGAAACTCTTAAGTGATTCCCTTCCAATGCCCGACATTTCATCCGACCATTTTACAGCATCCCCCATTTTTCGGGTGTAACAAATGCTCATCCAATTTCGCCATTGTTGAAAATATGGATTTTCTGTTTCTTGTGTCAATGATTTGGCAAGATTTAAATCCCCGTGCGACATTAATGCAAATCGAGACCCATGAACCTCATCAACATCAAATTCACGCATCAAATAGGTTGAAATATCTTCCGTTTTTATTGGAGGGACACGCACCGGTTGAGTTCGTGAAATGATTGTATTTAAAATTCGATCAGACTTCTCACCAACAAGTAAAAATAAAGTATTTTGTGGCGGTTCCTCAATAATTTTCAATAACACATTACCCTCTTGTCCCATATATTCCGGTAGCCACAATACCAAAACCTTAAATTCTGATTCAAAGGGTTTCAACGACAAACCACGGATGATTGCCCGAAGTTCACGAATAGGAATATTCCCCTGTTTATTCTCTGCATCCATGTGTTGCATCCATCCCTCAAAATTCATGTACGGATTATTTGCCAACGCACTGCGCCATTCCTTCATGTAATCGCCAGCCAAATCATCTTTCACTTTGGTTGGATAAGGAAAACTAAAATGCAAATCTGGATGCGTATAAGTTTCGTATTTTCTGCAAGAAGAACACTCACCGCAACTATCGCTCTCGAGCCTATTTAAGCACGATACATATTGAGCGTAGGCCAAAGCCATTGGCAAAGTCCCACTTCCTGGTTTCCCTAAAAACAATTGAGCATGTGGAATTCTACCGGCATTTACACCATCAATTAATTGCTTTTTGAGGGACGCTTGCCCAACTACATTTTCAAACTTCATTAATGACTAATTTTATGTTTTCGCAAACGATTGACGTAAAAAATGAAGCAACCTAATATGACTAAAACCGCAATAAATTGGCTATGTGTTAAAACATCTTGAATAATATAACCTCGAGATTCATCACCGCGATAATTCTCAGTAATAAATCGAATAATGCCATATAAAATTCCGTATATCAAAAAAAGTTCACCGTCAAACTTTTTATACTTGCGATAGATTAACAAAAATAGCACAACCAATAAGATCGAAAATGCATCCCACAATTGAACTGGATAAAGCGGAACATTCAAAGGTGTTGCGGCAGATTTAATATCTGTAAAAACAACACCAATATTGGCAGCACATGGCTTACCATGACAACAACCAGCCATGAAACAACCGATCTTCCCAAAGCCATGAACTAACGCTCCACCTATGGCCAAATAATCAAATCCATAGGCTACAGAAATCTTATGTTTTCTGAACCACCAAACGATGACAGGGATAGTGGCTAAAAATGATCCATAAAACACAAATCCTTGACCCAAATTTTGAACCATTTCTGAGGGATGTGATATGAAATACAATGGTTTTTCTAAGTAATAAAAAATTTTACCTCCAACAAAAACAGCCCCAAAACACCATAAAAAGAGTTCACTAATTTGATCAATATTGAGATGAATATTTTTACGATTCAAAAAGAAGAACAAAAAGGCAAAAAGAACACCCAGCATGATAAAAAAACCATAACTAAAAACGGCGAATTTACCTATGTGAAACAACTCTGGATACATAATTACAAATGTAAACGAATTGAAGAAAATATAATTAGATGTGTGCGATTATTTTAGCAGCAATTTCAGCTAAATCAGATTGTGAGGGTTGAAGTTTTGTTCTTGTAAAATTTAAATCATCTGCTGAATTCATTGGCACTAAATGGATATGAGCATGTGGCACTTCTAAACCGATAACAGATGTACCAACGCGTTTACAAGGAACGGCTTTTTTAATAGCCTTTGCAACAGGGAGGGTAAAAGCCCAAAGTTCCTTTAGTTGATCCTCTGACATATCAAATAAGTAGTCAATTTCTGACTTGGGAACACATAGAACATGTCCCATAACCAAAGGAGAAACATCTAAAAACGCCAAGTGCTGATCATCTTCGTAAATCTTGTGACAAGGAATTTCACCTGCAATGATTTTAGAAAAGATACTTGGCATAGATTTTAAACGAAAATTTCTAAAATTTCTAATTTTACCACTCCGGCAGGAACTTGAATCTCTACAATTTCACCTACGGCATGACCTAACAAACCCGCACCAATGGCACTTTTTACTGAAATTTTACTTTCTTTAAGATTCGCTTCCTTTTCAGAAACTAACATATAAACGGCTTCTTTTCCAACATTATGATTCTTAACTTTCACTTTACAAAGTATACTTACCTTGCTTGTATCTAATTGTGTAGCATCAATCACACGGGCATTTGCCAACAAACTATCCATTTGAGCAATTCTATCTTCCAAATGACCTTGAGCTTCTTTAGCAGCATCATATTCGGCATTTTCACTTAAATCGCCCTTATCTCTAGCCTCAGCAATTGCTTGAATAATTTTAGGGCGCTCAACGTGTTTTAACTGGTGAAGTTCTTCCTTTATTGCGTCTAAACCCTCTTGGGTGAAATATTGAATATTACTCATTTTTGTTTATTTAAAAAGCTTTACTGACTAAAAAAAAGTTGCATCAATGTGAACATTGATGCAACAATTATACAAATATAATAATTTTTTGAATGTTATTTAGAAGTACCTAAACCAATTCTAATACCAAAAGCATGAGAACCACTGAAAGGGTTTGTGAATCGGTAGCTATAATCAAGTGAAACAACACTTTCATTGTCGTCGTCACCTTCAATATGCCAATCATAACTAATTCCAGCAAAAGGACCAGAAAGAGCCGATGTTCTTGTTTCTTCATCAAAAATACCTTCTTGGTAGGTAAAACCACCACGAACCATTAACATGTTCTTGTAGGCATACTCGGCAGAAAAAGTGGTTTGATTTGCACTAAATGCATTGTTGGTAAAACCAAACCCCAATGTCAAACGGTTGTCGTATTGTTTTGGATCGCTATCTAACTTTACATCATAAGATGCAGCAATGTTCAACATCGCCGGCATTTTAATTGAAGTTGTTTTCACTTCCATTGTTTTATCATAACTTCCATTCTGAATCAAAGCTTTAAAACTTAAACCATCACCAGAGAAATCCATATCTGGACCAATATTCTTGATCGAAATACCAAACTTAAAGTCATTCTTTTTAAGTTTACTTGCACCAGGACTCAATGTAGTTGAATACTGAACACCAGCATCTAAAACCATTCCTGAAGCCGATGCATCTGGAATACCTTCAGACACCATGCGGGCAGTAATTCCTGCAGAAATTGTTCTGCTGAAACTCTTAGAATAAGACAAAGCAATGTTTGTCATGTTCACACGGTACGTACCGATACCACCATAAGGATTTGATTCTGTTGTGATTTCAATTGGATCGATACCGAATTGCATGATTTGCACGCCAAGTGTACCAGCATCATCGTCTTCTCCCAATTTTTGAGCAAATCCAACATTGTTTATCCCGATTCCAGAACCAACTAACCATTCAGTACGGCTAAAAACCAATTCTGTGCGGTTGATCATTCTGTCGAGTCCAGCTACGTTCATAAACATTGCTTCAACACCCATTACAGATCCGCCATTGGCCCAACCCATTCCTGAGCTACGACTCCATCCATTGATGGTTAATTGCGCCGCACCAGCTTGTCCCTGACGTTCTGGGTTTCCAGCAAAAGCATCATTGCTCACACCACCCAATACCAATGATAGGGCTACTGCGTATATATGATTTAATTTCAATTTCATCTTTTTTAGTATTAATAGGTATCTAAATCAACAGCATGCATAATTCCATACCATCTAACAACTTTCTCTCCCAATCCTTTTGCTTTCACATGTATCAAATACAAACCACTTGAAATTGGAACATTACTGTTGTTCTTTAAATCCCACTGGTAATATGTATCTGTATCATCTTTCTTCACTTTACGAATTAAGTTACCCGCCATATCGAAAATAGTAATGGTACATTCCGGTGGCAAATTGGTAATTTTCACTCTTGAATCAACTGGACTGTTTTCATATTCGCTATAACCTCTGTATGGATTAGGAACTACATTCACCATATCCAAAGATTTTTTACCAGCAGCTTCAGTAAGTTTTGGAGCAATGTTCGCACCATCAAATTCGTAACGCGGCAAAGTATATAATGGTTTACCTGCACCATCTAAAGCAGTACTTCCATATGTTGAATAAGCCTTCTTCACACGAACAGTGATTGTAACATCTGTCAATGGAACACCATCTTTCATGCTATATCCATTTGCCAAGTATGTTGGTATAACCCAGTTTACTTGTGATAACAATCTAGTTTTTTCACTTACAACGGGATTACCACCAATTGCAGTTGCTTCCAAGCCAGTTCTGAATCTCGCAAAATCCGGATCAAGTTCACCTAAATATCTAGAACCTTGTACGTTACGCGCAATACCATGTTTACCTGCACCGAAGATATAGATAAAATGTTTACCACCTATTGCTGGATAATTACCATTATCATTATAAACGTTATCAGTTGGATTCCACATCATATCTCTACCATTTTCACCAGCTAAGTAGCTGTCTTCACCAAAGGCCATAGCCAAACGCTCACCGGTTTCCAAATTAACTGCGTAGCCAGGGAACCAACCCAAACCTTTGCCAGAAACCTCTGCACCATCTTTGTCTTTTGAAGTTCCCCAACGCATGTTGAACTTCGACATTTGTCCTTCTGTACTATTCTTAACTTCATCGTCTCCCATTTCAATTACAGGGCAACGAGTCCATTTAGATTTATCTTTTGTAATAACTAACTTAAAGCTAGTTAACTCCGCCATTGGGTTTTGCAACCAAGATGCATTACCAGACCATGCAAAACCATAAGTATTTGCACCTTTTGTAGCGCTATATTTCTCGCGTGCAGTTAAACCATAAGGGGCAATTCTACCATTCCAAATTCTCTCATAGGCTTGACCTGGATCCACTGGAGTTGAACCATCCAACATAAAGAAGTCATGAATAAATCCATCAAATGGTGCTCCTCTACCAGCATTACCAGCTCTAATCCAGTTTGTCCATGGATTCTGTGCAGGAGCAGCGTCATTATCAACAACAGCCGTTAACCATTGCTTTCCATTATCTTCCCAATCAACAGACCAATCAATTAAACCATTTTGTGGATCTGCCAAACCATTTTCACCTGGGTTAAATGTTTGAGCAATTTCAATACTCAATCCCCAATCAGCCAAAGTCTCTTTGGTTCTGTTGTATGAACTTGGTTTTCCTTGAACAGATTCAAATCTATATGCCAAAGTAGTATCCGAGAAAATTGTATCATTTCCAGCGGCATCGTGTTTCACTAAAATCCATTGTGTATTTTTAGTGATAGAATCTTTTAAGCCCGCTGTCAATGAAGCTTTATTCTCCTTCATGTACAATTCAAACTTTGCATTTGGAACTTTTAAAGGATCAACAACCTTAATGTTCACTGGTCCAGCACCACCAATGTAAGTAGGTGTATTATCAAAACCAGCACTCAAAATTGTATCGATTGTTTCTTTTGTAAACTCTAATGCGTTTCCACCATTACCTCTACCTGCAATTCTTGTTAAACTAGGACCACTTCCGTAGCCAGAATTCAATTCTGTACCAAAATTTTCCGGAATTGGGTTATGAGGGACAGTTGCATATACTTTAATATTTCTACGACCTGCTAAAAACTGGTTAGGATCAACTTGCAATGAGTCATCAGATAAAATTGCGTAACTCAAAACCATGTAGTAATATTTCTTAAAATCTACCAAACGAGTGTTTGAACTAGTTGCAAAAAGGTCATTCTTAATACTGTATGTATGTTGAACACCTTTGTCTGCACCATCAACCTTCTCAACTGGAATCAATTGAGCCAATCTAGGATCGAATACACGGTTAATAATTTGACCTCTGTTATTTTTTACGTCGCATTGAAACAACAAACGAGCTTTATCTACATTCTCTAAATCTCCAGTATTCACAGTTGCATCTTTCAACTGGTAAACCAAATATCCTTCAAATTTATAAGTCTTAATTTTGTTATTTGCGTCTTTATAAATCTCTTTATAGTTTTCAACTTTTGTTGAATTGGTATTTAAAAACTTCATCACCAATTCTTGATTCAATTCTTGAATTTCAATGTCTGGTGCATTAGGACCATCCAAAATTTTGAAATTGTTATTGAATAAAGTTTGAGCTTTGTCTGAAGCCAATTGTAATAATCTCAATGAACCAGTACCCAAACATGGAGCACCTGCACCACCACTTGTAGTACGAGCCCAAACAACTCCTACAGTAATTCTTTGTACTTGACCTGGACGCAATAAGAATGGACCAGTTGACTGAATAAAACGACGGTCACCAGGGCGGTTACCTGCAGATTTCTCATCCCAACACTCACCTGCAAACGCTGGATCTGTGCTACCTGGGAACATATAATCACAAACCCTAGAACCACCAAAACCATTTCCACCCCAAGTTACGTTTTGTCCACCTGCCCATTTTCCCATAAGGAAGTTATAATAAGCATTGGCATTTCTTGGATTCCCTGTAACTGGATCACTCGTATTATTATAATACATAAAGTGACTCAATCCTAATTGAGCACCTGAAGTATCTGTTGGACCTTCAAAATAGTCTACACCAACGGTAGGAGGATTTAAACCATATCCTAAAACACCTTCGTCGTCGTCATCACCGTTATAGCAATATCCTAATCCACGTCCTACATCACAACCAACATAGTCATCGGCATAGTTACCTAAATCGGCATCTACCCATTGTCCCATGTAGCAATCATTCAAAGTTGTAAAACCACGGTTAATGATTTTAGTTGTGTAAAATGTCATATTATTAACCTCATCATTCGTAGAGAATGCAAAAGCAGTTGTTTGACATTCAACACCAATCGCTTGACCAGTAGTTTCTGAGTGAATGTTACCTTTATCATTGTAAACCCACCAAATGAACATATCTGGTTGACGGTCTACGCCATTTTCAATAATTGGTCTACGTTCGTCAATTACAGGATGTTCGCCATCCATTGGTTCGTATAAATTATTGCCATTGATATCTTTGAAAGGAGCCATAAATTCTGACTCATTCCCCACACGAACTGAACGATCAGCACCTGCAGGCCAATCACGAATACCAGCACTTTGAGTTAGAAATTTACTGTTCGCAAATTCTTCCAACTCATCACGGGTAACTTTCCACATTTTGTCATATGATTTACAACGCAATGGATCAGTTGCAGCCGTAGATGTATCTAATGGTCCTGGCCAAAAATCCGAACCGTTCTGACGATAAGTCATCGCAGCTAATTTCAAGCTTCCACCATTGTCCTTGCCACCAATCCAAATAGCTCCACTAAACAATGCATGTTTTCTAACAGCGTTTGGATCATTGATCTTTGGAACTTCATATTTAGGATTATTTAGATCCCACCACATATCACCACCGTTCAATAATTTCGTACGAACGTTGTTAATATCCAAGTCAACTGATTGAGATGCAGGATCGCATGTATTTGCAAATGATCCAGCACGTCTGTCAATTTTCGGTTTGATTGTTTTACCTGTTAAGTTTTCAATTGGACGAGCCGCCAATGATTGAAAAGCCAACAAACCTAAAACGTATATACCAATTCTTTTCATAATCAATTTTTTATTGTTTTAAATTAAAGTGCTAAACGTACACCTAAACGAATTGTTCTTGGTGCATTCCAGTTACCAGTTTGTGAGTTCAACAAAATTTTATACAAGTCAATATAACTCTGAGCATCTACTTGAGTTTTAACCAACAGTTCACCTTGAGGAGAGTTTAAGAAACCATCATCATTTGGTTGACCAGTGTATGGGAATACACCAACCACGTTCCAAGTATTTAATAAGTTGTTCACCCACAAGAAAGCAGTGAATCTCAAAGGTGCTTTACCGTCACGCTTCAATTCGAAAGCTTTAGAAATATTCATATCAAAGTTATACTGCCAAGGTAAACGTGCTCCAAATGGAACACCTTTAATCTGTGCACGGTCAACTGCTCCAATTTGCACAGCACGTGTTGTAGGTGTATATGGCCCACCACTGTATGTGTTTGCAATGACGTTGAACGATGTATTTTTGAAAATTTCATATCCCCCAACAATTGGTCCATTATACAAGTTTTTCTTTGAAACGATATCTTTTCCTCCGCCCCAAGCCCATGTAGCCGAAACTTTTAAGTTGTGACGAATATCTAATTCACCCAATGGAATAACGTTTCTTAAGTTTGGTTGGTTACTTGCAATTAACGCAGCTTGTGAGTTAATGTTTGAACCTGTTCCGTCAGCAAATTGTAACATATAACTAACACTCATGTTCAAAGGACCAATGTCCATCATGTTCAACGTACCTCTAAAACCAGTGATTGTAGAGAAGTCAATATTACGAATTGTAACGTAGGTTACAGGGTATCCATTGTTAATTTGATATTGACCAAAGTCATTTCTAATTTCAGAATATGATGCAGATAATTCAATACCTTTATCACCTTTTCTACCAAATACTTGTTTGAAACCTACTTCATAATCTGTTTTCAAACGTGAGCTCAATGAACCATTTGAAATGGTAGAACCTTGTCTAAATTTCAAATAGTATAGCTCATCAATTGTTAAGAATGATGACCCTTGGTCTGGACGCTGAGCCAACATATCATAACTCACATAGAATGTTTTTCTTTTGTCTAGAGGGAAAGAAAACCAAACACGTGGTAACAAATTCATAATTGGAGTATAATCTGTTAATGAATTTTCAGATAATTCTTGTTTGTTGTAATCTACCAAATATGGAGCAATTTTACCATTTGAAGTTTGGTTCGCTAAGAATTCAGGATTCTTTTGCTCACTACCATCAGCGTTGTACCATCTGTCGCCATTTCTGTATCCAATGACCCTTGTTGGTGATTGCATATCATTTACATAAACAGCATAATCTGATCCAATATTTGAAGGATGGTCAATGTTTAAACCATTCAATTCTTTCACTTCCCCTACTGATCTAATTGGGTAAAGAGAATATGCGTCTTTTAATACCGATTGGTTTGCATCATATCTTTCCATACGCAATCCCATACGGAAAATCAAATCTTTAAATTGGAATTGATCTTCTAACCAAGCAGCCAAATAAACTGGTTGGAATGCGCCAATTGTTCTTTTATCTTTATTATTCAGAAACTCGCTGATAGAAGGTTTTCCTGATACTTTATTACCCAAGTGGTCATATCCGAAATAACTTACATATCCATTACCATTGTTTAACAACTCATCTGCATTAAACATGCTCAAACTAAAGTCTGACGGATTGTACTTATTTACATCAACAAATGTTCTTTCGTCAATTTTCTTGCCATATACATCTGTTTGGTTTCCTTCAATTAATTTCGCTCTAAATGCCTTGTCGAAATGAGATTGCTCACCATAGTTAATTAGCCTGTTGTATCTAACAGTATCTGTAAATACACCATTTGCATCATAACTTAAAATTGGATTGTTTACATCTAATTCAGCAATGTGCTTATTCATCAACTGACGCATTAAAATCCACAGACCATTCGCATTTAAAGAATAGCCTCTAACCATGGATTGCTCATAGTATAAACCAGCTTGTAAATCATGTGGAGCTCGTTCAATGCTACCAACTGTTTTTGGTTTAATTTGCATTTGACCCATTGCAAACACAGCATATTTCTCTGATTCAGATTTTGAAAAACCTGCAGTTAGACCACCTGGAGTTCCATGCAAAGAATAAACGTTATTCGGGTTATAACCATTTAACAAACCTTGGCTCATTAAAATTGACAAAGGATTGGTAATCTTTAAACCTCTACTGTTATAATACTTGTAAATATTCTCAGTATATTTTGTTCTTACTGGATTTTTAGAAACAGATCCATCGAAAAGCAACGCTGTATCAATGAAACCTTGTTGTTCCCAATAGTTTCTTAATTGAACAGTGTTACCATATTGGTCTCTTACAATTTTTGGTTCTTTGTTTGGGTTTTGTTGAGCATCATAATTTGAATATGCAAAGAATTCAGTTGGTTTAGCTGTAAACGACCCAATATATCCATAATCGAAAATATTGTCCATATGCACAGCGTCTTTACCACCATTTCTAGCATTTTGATATTCCGCACGAATTGTATAGAATGCACTTTTAACTGTACTTTCTTTGTTTACCTTGAAATTTTGGGTAAATTGTAAGTAAGAACGAATTGTTTGTGATTCATTGAAAGAGTTGTTTTGGAAGTTCATAATAGAGTTTGATACTGCTCTACCACCACTATAAAAATAACTTGCATAACCAGTTAACGAAGTCAAATTGGTTGGCTTATATTCAAGTTTACCAATAAAGTTACCATTGTACTGAGAAGAATTAGGCCTAGCTGCAACCACCTCAAAATCTGACTCTCTCAAATATGATGCCGCATGAATAAATCCGTTTGGTGTACTAATTAGAGGATTGTTTTCAATTTCCTTCATTTTAGCATCATTCAAAACATAGACGCCAGTTCTTGTTGGCGAAGGATCAACATAATATCCTACGTTACCGTTTAATGTATAACCAAGCTTTACCAAATTCTTTGGTTTGCCGTCAACTGTGATTCTCTTTTTCCATAATGGTCCAGAAACGAATCCCTCAAAAGTGTTAAAACCATAAGGATCTAAACCTGTTGAAGTAATTCCTTCAAACATCGCAACAACTTTTTCAGTCGCACTTTTAGAAGTCAATGTAAATGCACCCCCAGTTAAGTCACCATACATGGCACGAATACCACCAATGCTCACCGCCAACTGGTCTGTTCCCAATGATGGCAATGAACCACCACCGATGATAGGTACACCGTCGATAAAGGTTTTACTTGCATCTGCACGAGAACCACGAACCGATATTCCTTGACGTGATTCAATGATACCTGCGTTTGTTGCAATCAAAGCACCTGTTCCACGACGACCAGCATCCAATGTTTTTCCACCATCGATTGGAGTACCGATTCCAATCATATTGATTGGGGATTTTTTCTTCGTGGTGATAATCACTTCTTTCTGACCCTTCAACATCACAACTTCATATTCCTTGTTCAAACCTGGGGTTAGAACGAGGTTCTTTTCAGTCATTGGAGAATAGCCTTCTTTAAAGAAAGATAAATCATAAGTTCCTGGATTCAAGGTTTGAAACAATGCGTTTCCATCGTTGTCGGTAGTATCTGAATTTTGTTCGATTCCGTTCAAAATCATCGACACTTTCACACCACTCAGAGATTTACCATCTCCGTCAACTGCCTTTACCCTGAAATCTGCAAAGGATGTTTGAGCATTCAACCAACCACAAAACAATCCAAATGTGGCTACCAATGCTGTGCGTAGTAAATTATACTTCATATCAACTTCTTAATTCTTTTAATTTTACATTAATCGATTAACATCGACCTTTCATCGGCAAGTTTACCCAAAAAACAAGGATTTAACAAGTTTATTTTGTCATATTCCTGAGTTTTCATAAAATTAATTTTTTCTACTTTTATTAATTTCATCATACTAAATACCTTTTAAATTATTATATTTCAATATATTAACTAGTAAAACTTGCGATATTTTCTCATAACTTTCAATTGTCCAGCCTCCTACATGAGGACTCAAAACAACGTTGTTTAAGTCAAACAATTTTTGTAACAAATTTCGTTCATTTTCGTTCCCCTTAGATGGTGGTTCTACAGGCAATACATCCGCACCATATCCAATGAGTTTGCCAGTCTCCAAAAACCTCACAACACTCTGTATATCAACTATTTTCCCTCTTGATAAATTCATCAATACAAAAGGTTTCTTAACGCCATTAATGAATTTATCATCCACAAAATTTTCTGTTTCTTTGGTCAATGGAATATGCAAAGAAATCACATCAGATTTGTCCATTAATTCAGCCAAATTTACCTCTGTCACATTATTGTCACTAAATTTAGATTTATATTTATCATAAGCCAAAATTTCAACTCCAAAACCACTTAATTTTTGAGAAACCGCCATCCCTGTATTTCCGTAACCAATAATTCCAACCGTTTTTCCCTTTAATTCAAAACCTCGGTTGCCTTCCCTATCCCATTGAAATTGAACAACCTCATTATGAGACTTTACCAATTTTGTATGAATGGCCAACAACATAGCTAACGTTTGTTCACCAACGGCATCTGAATTTGCATTTTCAGAGTTCATTAAATGAACACCTGCATTGAATGCCGCTCCTTCATCAATATTATCCATTCCTGCACCTGCCCTAGCAATCCATCGAATACTCCCACATTGATCGAAAAATGACTTGTTCAAATACATTTTCGAACGAATCACAAGTCCCTCAAAACCAACAGTTTGAATAAAGTTAATAATTTCATTTTCCAGTAAATCTGGACGGTAATGCACATCAAAGTTTTCAGAAATAAGTCCATGCACCAATGTTTGGTGCACATCATCTACGATTAAAACTTTTTGCAACAACATTAATATTCTTTGCGACTATTATACCATTGACTATCAGCCAAATTAGTTGCAGAAACCGCAGAAATATTTTCAGATTTGTTTTGCAAAAAGAACGAAATTGCTGCACTTGCTAAGACCGATAACTCTTCATCTGTAACGTCAACTTTTTTCAATTCTTCAGGATTAAAAAACTTCTGAATAAAATGAGTATCAAAATTTCCCGATAAGAAGGCCTCATGCGTAAGCACAAATTCACCAAAGCTTAATGTAGTTTCAATACCCGTTATGATATACTCTTTAATGGCTCTTCTCAAACGCTCAATTGCTTGTTCACGGGTACTTCCCCAAGCAATCAATTTGGCCAACATATTATCGTAATAAATTGGAATTTCCATATTCGCTTCCATACAATCATCGACGCGAATACCAGGTCCATTTGGCACCAAATACTGGTTCACTTTCCCAATATTCGGTAAAAATTGCTGAAATGGATCCTCCGCACAAACCCTCAATTCAATGGCATGTCCATTAATTTTTAAATCTTCTTGTTTGAAGGACAAAGGCAATCCGGAAGCAACATTAATTTGCTCACGAACCAAATCCAACCCAGTAATCAATTCTGTTACAGGATGTTCGACTTGCAGACGGGTATTCATTTCTAAGAAATAGAAAGATTCACCATCGCCTAGCAAAAACTCCACTGTTCCAGCTCCTGTATAGTTACAAGCTCTTGCAACATTCACAGCCGCCTCGCCCATTTTAGCCCTTAAACTAGGTGTTAAAGCAGCACTTGGTGCTTCTTCAACTAGTTTTTGGTGACGACGTTGAATGCTACATTCTCTTTCAAATAAATGACAAACATTACCAAAATTATCGGCCATAATTTGAAATTCAATATGACGCGGACTACCTACATATTTTTCAATAAATACACTATCATCGCCAAATGCACTTCGGGCTTCATTTTGAGCCATATGAAGCGCACTTAAGAATTCATCTTCTTTTTCAACAACACGCATTCCTTTTCCACCGCCACCTGCAGAAGCTTTTACCAATACTGGAAAACCAACTTCAATGGCAACTTGCAATGCAGCATCTGCATCTACGATTGCTTCATTAATTCCTGGAACCAATGGAACACCAAATTTCTCTACTGCTTGCTTACTCGCAATTTTGCTTCCCATAACCTCCATTGCTTCAGCAGTAGGTCCAATTAAAACAATGTGATTCTCTTTTAATTTATTCGCAAAAACCGAATTTTCAGACAAGAAACCATAACCGGGATGCACTGCTTGTGCGCCAGTTTTCAAACACAATTCAATGATTGTATCCATTTTCAAATAACTTTCATTTGAAGGTGCCTTTCCAATGCAATAGGCTTCATCCGCATATCGAACATGACGCGCATTTGCATCCGCCTCACTGTAAACAGCCACTGTTTGAATGCCCATTTCGCGGCAAGTACGCATTACGCGAATCGCAATTTCACCACGATTTGCAATTAAGATCTTTTTAAACATGTTCTTCAAATAAAATTATTGATGAAATCACAATCTGTTTATGATTCTGATTTAACTTCGCAAAGTTAAAAAAGATGAACAGTATTGCCAAGGTAATTTCATTAATTAAAATTGAGTGGGCTTTAGATTTTAAGAAGCCTGCAATTTTAGCGAGTGCAATCCTTCAAATGGCTGTCATGGCATTGCTTTCTATGTTGTCTTTAATGTCGCAAGCTACAAACATGACACGTGCATGGAATAGTCTTTTTTGGATCACACTCATATTTTGCACATTACAAGCCATTTCTAAAAACTTTCTCACTGTTTCACGCAATCGCTGGATCTATTGGAATCAAGTTTCAGCACCAACACAAATTCTATGGTCAAAAATTATTTACGGTTGGATCACCATGATAATCCTAACGTTTATTAACCTTGCATTTTTTGGTTGGTTCATGGGAATGCCAGTGATTCACCTATGGGCTTATTTTAAAATTTTAATTTTAGTTACAGGAGGCATTTCAACTGTCTTTACATTCATTGGAGCAATTGCTTCTAAAGCCAATCAAGCTGGCTTTTTAGCACCCGTTTTGAGTTTACCAGTAATTTTACCTCTAATACTTCTCGGGATTAAAGCTTCCAATAAAGCTTTTAACCCAATTTTAATGAGTTCTGTGAATAAAGACATTTATATGCTGACAGCACTAAATGGACTTGTTTTAGTGCTGTCTGGCATACTTTTCACTTCACTTTGGAAGGAATAATTATCAGTTATTTACGCTGGCTCCAATCGTATAGGATTTGAATCGATTCATCCAATCCAGCATCCTTCATATAACGCTTAACCCAATCTAACTTCTGCGCCTTTTTAACCTCATCATCCTTTACATCATTCAAATCTATAGGCAAAGCATAAGCCGTGTCTATCACCCTTTGATATTTGTAATCACGGAAGTATTTATCTTGCTCCTTCAATTGCTTTTGTTGAGATTTATATCCCTCCAAATTCAAACAATAAGTATAAGATTTACGCATTTTTGCCAATTCAGTGGCCCTTTTAGAAATCAACTTGTAATAGTCGTTTTTCTGTGTGCGTAAAATTGCATTTTTAACAATGTCTGAACGATGTGAGTTCTGAAATAATTTATAATCAGCCGCAGGAATTTTATCGTACGGCATATGGTAATCCATTTCTTTTTCACCTTGTTCTATTCCATCATAAATATCTGGCAATATCACATCAGGAATAACGCCATGTAACTGGGTTGTACCACCATTGATCCTATAAAATTTCTGAATCGTTACTTTAACTTCTCCATAACCTTTAGGGAAAATTGGAGACTTCCCACTTGGCAATGGCATCATCGTTTGAACAGTTCCTTTACCAAATGTTGTGTTTGTACCTACAATAATTGCACGTTGATAATCTTGAAGAGCAGCTGCCAAAATCTCAGAAGCAGATGCACTATAAGTATTTGTTAGGATGACCAATGGACCAGCATATTGAATTTCTGGATCCGGATCTGGCGCTTGTTGAATGCGTTGACTTGGATCTTTAACCTGAACAATTGGACCTTCTTCAATGAACAAACCGCTCATATCAATGGCATCAGCCAAACTTCCACCGCCATTGTTTCTTAAGTCCATCACAATACCATCAACTTTTTCCATTTTCAACTTTTCGAGCTCAATTCGAATATCTTCAGAACTATGCCTTCCGCGACCTTGAGCAGCGAAATCGGCATAAAAACTTGGCAATTGAATTAATCCAAAACGTTTTCCTTTAAAATTCACTATTGCACTTCTCGCATAACTTTCTTCAATCACCACAACTTCGCGCACGATAGGAATCACGTGAATGGTACCATCTGGTTTTTTAACAGTTAAACGCACCTCGGTGCCTTTTTTTCCTCTAATTAATTGAATGGCATCATCCAATTTCATATCAACAATATCAACTGCATCTGCCGCACCTTGCGCAACCTTTAATATTAGGTCTCCAGCTTTTAATTCGCCTTGACGCGCTGAAGCACTTCCAGGTACAATTCTTTCAACTTTGACATACCCATCTTTTTCACTCAATGTAGCCCCAATTCCTTCCAATTTACCAGTCATCGAAATATCAAAATTGGCCTTATCTTCCGGTGGGAAATAATTCGAGTGCGGATCGTAAACCTCTGTTATACAATTTGCATAAAGACTTATTTTATCTTTTTGATCCATCTTTCTCCAACGCTTGAACCATTCTTTGCAAAATTTCAATGTTTCATTTCGCGCCTTAAATTCTAAAGTATCGAAAGGTAAAATTTTAACCACTGCCGAATCTTTTTTCTGCTTTATATTTTCTTGGTCTTCAATTTTACGATACAACCTGTCGATTGTTTGATATTGTAACCAATTTTTCCAATCTTGCTCCAACGCTGCAACATTTGGCTTGTATTTCAACACCTTATCTGCAACCACATAATTCTTGTTTGAATTGTAATCTAAAGGCTTCGACAATTCTTTTTCTATCATAGGCTCGATGGTATTCAAACGAACCATCAAAATTGACCATGCCGAATCTAAAAAGTCATAGCGACCAACTTTTAATTGATCATCGATACTCTTTTTGAAGACCGACAATTTATCAATATCGCCTTGGGTAAAAAAATGCTTATCATCATCTAAATTCTTCAATACATTATTAAACACCATTTCAGAAAACTCATCGTTTAACTTATATGGTGAATAATGCTCAGTGCTCATAGCATCTGTTAAACGAATCAACAATGGTTCGTTCCCATTTAATTGTTTATTGCTACAAAACACCAATACTGCCATCACCGCCGACACGCTAGTCAACGACAACCATTTATTTATTTTCATGAATCTTTAAAACTTGAATTATACCAAATTATTTTGTTTTTTTATCGATTTTTTGTGTGGTTTTAGCCGATTCATCATAATGCTGTAAACCTAGAGTTTCAATACCTTGATCGAAGACGATATCGAAAGGTATTTTCGCTTTTTCCAATTTTGCCAAATCAGATGCCAAACCGGTCTTGATAACACCTCTATCGGCGAGCATTGCGTTCACACCTTTAACATCACCATCTCCTTGTAAATGAAGCAATTCAGACGCCAATTTTTCAATCACAAGTTTCATCTCTGCAACTTTTACGGTGTATCCATTCTTGCCAGCTACAATACAACCACCATTCAATAAAGTATTAAACGTAATCATATTTGCTTTTCCATGGGCACTTGCTGCGCCAAAACGCACAGAACGAAAGACTGATGCAACAAACGTCACATAGTAATCATCCAATGTACCAGACAATTCACCTTTTTGAAACAATTGAGTAACCATATACAATCCTAATACATCGGCTTTACATTCTTCAATCGCAGAATAAGTTGCCCCCAAAGCCTCTCTGACTGTTTTATTTTGGTCAGAAACTAAATTCTTAACTCCCAAGCCATGAGCAACTTCGTGGAACATTACATTCGAAAAGAAAGCATCAAATTTGATATTGGCTTGTTGTGCTGGGTCTACTAAAATTTTTGAAATTGGCATCACCATCTCTTCAAATTTTGCCCTCATTGTATTTTTCAATTGTGATCTACGCGTTCCAAAATATTTTTGTAACGTTTCATCATTTGGCAAGTTTACCGCAATGGTTTTGCTCCCCGAATTACAATCACCTCCGTAATAAACAGCATCAAATACTGCTAATTGACTTAAAGAGGCATCTGGCTTTTGCATTGGAGGAAAACCGGGTTCATTGATCATTTCGCCAGAGCGCGACATGAGATTTCCAAATTCATCAAATTGATTCACTCCTGTGTCATTTGCCAATGCCGGTTTATATGCTGCTTCAACTGGAATATTCGCCTGTAACTCTGGTAACAAAGCAATAAATTTATCTAATTTCTTGCCCCATTCCATGTCCCTCACCAAAACATATGCCTCGAATGAAGTTTTTACGCCCATTAATTTATCTTCATAATTTTCAATTGGACCAATGACAATGTCTAAATGTGACTTTAAGCTCAACCATTTGATATCTGACATTATATATTCTCCTGATGATAAGGTGGCAGCTCTTTCTTTTAAAAAGCGTGCAAACAATTTATCTTCACCTTCAATTGCTTCAGCCGCGGCATTCATGTAATTCATCAATTCTTGTAAATCTTTTTGATAAATTACACCATATTCAACAACGCCAATTTCTTGACCATTTTTCATTGGCATTCTCTCAACCATCATTGGCGGTTCAGGCTGTTCCCCTTTTTTTGGTGGCTTTGGCGGTGCAGGCGGATGCTGTTTATCTGTCTTTGGTATCGCTTGAATGATGGTGTATGGACTAAAAATCCTCATTTTGGTGTGCTCATCAACTTGATTTGCATCAAAATTTGCAGGATAAAAATTAGCACCTTTGGGTTTTGCCCCATAACCAACTAAAAATGGTTTTTCATCGTTCAATCTATCCCAAGGACCATAATTAATTTCCATAAAACGACGAATTGTATCGTTTTTAATGTTCTTCAAAGCAGTTTCTTTATCTGTAAAAGTTTGCTTCCAAAAAATATCATCCGCTTTCTTTGCCGCTTTAATCAAATGAATCAAACATTTTTTCTCAGCCAATGACAATAACGTAGTATCTGTCTTTAAGGAAATTTTCTTATATCCATTCAATCGCTCTGCAATTGGATAGCCCTTTACAACCTTCTGACCATAAGCATTTGAAGCTGCTAATAGAGCAACCGCAATGAGACCAAATTGACTTAATTTTTTAAATGCCATTTTACAAAAATATGTGGTTCTAAACGCTAAAAAAAGTCATTCTTTCATTTCGCTAAAAATAAACGACAAAAATGGCATTTCTAACGATTTAACCGTTTTTAAACGTTTAATTCCACCATCTTTGCACCTGTTCCAAAAAACACATTGTGATTCCTCAAATTAGTCAAAAACTTACAGAAAAACTGCTCCTTTCAATGCCCAATCACCAGGGCACCATTCAATTGAATGGACAAAATTTGCCTCTCAGTTTTATGGAACTCAGTAAACCGACAGGAAAATACGTTTACCGTATTTTTATGAAACTTTTCAATCTTTTTAGCCGAAAAGGGTACATTAGAGTTGTCGGAAATACCTGTGCACCAGGCTTAATTTTTCCCAATATCCCTCGAAATTCCAATTCATCGCAATTCATCCGATCAGAAAATTCTTGTGGCGTTCTTGTGGCAAATGTGTTGGGAACTGAAAAATTCACCAATGCTACAACTATCCTTGCTGAACCTTTTATGTTGGTTAATATCGATCCAAACTTGCAAACTCTTAAGGATTACTTCAATCAATTTTCATCCAAATACAGAGTCCGTGCACACAAGGTTTTGAAAAACAGCCATGAAATTGAATTTAAAAACCTAAACAATTACCCTTCAAATGATTGGATTTCTCAATGTGGCAAATTATTATACCACTCACTCCAAAATAAAACCATAGCCATAGGTCAAAATTTATCCGAACTGATTCACTGTTATCAAAAAACTTTGGGAGATCAATTTAAAGTACATGGATATTTTTTAGAGGGACATTTGGTAGGATTTATCAGTTACATTGAGGAAGATAATCACATCCATGCAACTCATTTGGGCATCGATGAAAACTTACCATTAACCTATAGTTTGTACCAAAGGATGATGTACGATTTAATTGAGTACGGAATTCTCAATCAAAAGCATACCATAAATATAGGCAGAACTGCAACTGAAATAAAAAGCACTCTTGGTGCTGTTCCAATTGAAAATAGTTTTGTGCTTTTTACCAAAAGTAAATCACTCCGATTTTTAATGAATCTATACGCAAATCACATTCACAAAGCACCTCATTACACCCTCAGAAATCCTTTCAAAACATCGGAAATTCATTAATTTAACTTTCCTATATTTGTGAAATGAAGTATTTCGCATTCATCATTGGAAGTTTATTCTTTTCTGTTGCAAACGCACAAACAGTTTCCAATAAACCTGGAAGTTCTTATTCCTTCACAAAAATTTATGAAACCCAAAAACCATCGGTCAAAGACCAATGCAGAACTTCAACTTGTTGGAGTTATAGTACCCTTTCGCTGATCGAAGCCGAACTTATCAAACAAAACAAAGGCAATTATGATTTGTCGGAAATGTTTGTAGCTCGTTGGGCATATATCGAAAAAGCAATCACTTACATTCGAATGAATGGAAAACATCAGTTCGACCAGGGTGGTGAGGGACATGATGTTCCCTATATTATCGAAAAATACGGCATTGTTCCTGAATCTGTTTACTCAGGTTTAATCAATGGAAAAACACGCCACAACCACGATGAACTCATCGATGTGTTAAAAAATTATGTTGAAACAATTGCTAAAAAGAACCCTTCTACGCTTGGCAAAGAATGGATTACAGGCATTGAAGGTATTTTAGACGCTTATCTCGGTAAAATTCCTACCGAGTTCGATTATAATGGCAAAAAATTTACCCCAAAATCTTTTGCTCAAAGCTTAGGAATTAATTTCAACGATTATATCATTCTAACCTCTTTCAACCACCACCCTTATTACAAACCTTTTGCCATTGAAGTTCCCGATAATTGGGCCATGCAAACTGCTATCAATGTCCCTCTAAATGAACTTTTAGACAATATGAAAAATGCTTTAAAAGAAGGACATTCAATTGCCTGGGCTGCAGATGTAAGCGAAAAAGGTTTCTCGTTTAAAAATGGTTTAGCAATCGTGCCAATGCATGATTCTCTCATCACTAAAATTGGAACCGACAATAAAGGATTCAATGATGGCGGGGCCCATAGAGAAGGAACTGTTTTTGAAACCCCATGCAATGAGCCAGAAATTAATGAGAGTATGCGCCAAGAAGCTTTCGATTTACAAAAAACCACCGACGATCATGGCATGCACATCACAGGCTTGTACAAAGAAAAATCAGGAAAAGATTTTTTCGAAGTTAAAAACTCTTGGGGTACAGCAAACCCTTGTGGTGGCTATCTCTTTGTAAGCGAGCCGTATACAAAATTCAAAACGATATCTGTGATGTTCCATAAAGATGGATTATCCAAAAGCACTAAAAAGTCTTTGGGAATGTAATTTTAGCGCAAAATTCATATTGAATTAACTCACAATCAATATTTAGGAGACACTTTTGTGTCTCCTTTTTTGTGGATGCAAAACCCTTTTCCTTAACACTAATTTCACATTATAATCACTTACAAACAACTTGCATTTAACATTGTAGTCATATTGCGATTCGAACTTTGTATTGAAGAAATTCTAAAATGCAAAAAAGAGAAATTCAGGTAAGTGTGATCAGCGATTTACACTTAGGCACATTTGGGTGCCACGCGAACGACATTGTTCGATATTTAAAAGAAATCAATCCCAAAATTTTAGTCCTAAACGGAGACATTATCGATATTTGGCAATTCAGAAAAAAGTATTTCCCACCAGCTCACATGCAGGTCATCCGTGAGATTTTAAAAATGATGGAATCTGGAACCCTTGTGTATTATATCACAGGCAACCACGATGAAGCCCTTCGAAAATATTCTGGCACAAGGGTTGGAAATTTATTGTTAGATGACAAACTTGTTCTAGAGTTAGACGGTCAAAAAACCTGGATTTTCCATGGAGATGTATTTGATGCAACGACCAGAGGAAGTGCTAAGCTCATTGCCAAACTAGGCGGACATGGATATGACTTTCTAATTTGGTTAAATCATTGGACAAATAAAGCGCTCACATTTTTTGGTAGAGAAAAAATGAGCTTTTCTAAGAAAATTAAAAACAGTGTAAAAAAGGCAGTTTCTTGGATTGCCGATTTTGAACAAACCGCCGCAGATTTAGCCATTGAAAAAGGATTTGATTTTGTTGTTTGTGGACATATTCATCAACCACAGATGAGAGTTATTAGCAACGACAAGGGCAGTGTAACTTATCTCAATAGTGGTGATTGGATTGAAAATTTAACCGCTTTGGAATACAATTCTAAAGAATGGAATATTCACTATTTCAAACCAGAAAAAAATCAAGTCAACTACAATGTTGATTATGAAAAAACACCTAAAATTCCTGATGTGTTGACACAACAAGTGGCTTTTTGGATTCAAAGCGCGTTGTAAATGAAAATATTATACGCCGTTCAAGCAACAGGCAATGGACATATTTCAAGAGCCATTGAATTGTTGCCCTACATCGAAAAATATGGAGAAGTGGATGTCTTTCTAAGTGGAAGTAATGCTTCACTTAATCCTCAGTTACCCATTAAATACAGAAGCAAAGGAGTTAGTTTATTCTACAAGAAAAAAGGAAAACTTAACTATCAAAAAACATTGAGTCAAATCAATCCTGCGCGCATCATGAATGACGCAAGGCAACTTCCCTTAAAAGATTACGACTTAATTTTAAATGATTTCGAATACATCTGTTCAACTGCTTGTAAAATGACAGATACCAAAATGATTCACATGGGTCACCAAGCCAGTTTTGCATCCAAAAACACCCCTCGACCTGAGAAAAAAGATCGTTTGGGCGAATGGGTCTTGAAAAAATATTGTCAAAGTGAAAATAACATTGGATTCCATTTCGACAATTACGAGCCGTGGATTTTGCCTCCAGTTATAAAAACCAATCTTTGGGAAATTTCACCCATTAACCAGAAGCATATCACAATTTATCTTCCACATTATTCCGACGACATACTCGAGAAAACTTTTGAAGATATTAAAAAAATTGACTTTCACATTTTCTCGAAAAATCAGAAAATCATTCAAAAACATAAAAATATTGTTTGGCATCCTATCGACACCCAATTATTCAACCAAAGTATGATCAGTTGCCAAGGAATGATTACAGGAGCAGGATTTGAAACACCCGCAGAATCGATGTTTTTAGGAAAAAAATTAATGGTCATTCCTATCAAAGGCCAATACGAACAAAAATGCAATGCTGCAGCAATGAAACCATTTGGTGTGACGGTTGTTTCAGAAATTGATTCAAAATTTAAGAAACATTTTGAAAAATGGCACGACGAAAAACCCAACACATTACTCACTCCTAACTTTTTAAAAACCGATATCATTGTAGAAAAAGCTATGGAATTGGCTTTAAAATAATTCATTTTTGAGGGACGCGAAAGTTGCAAAAGATTTTCGTAGTGCTTTTGCTCTGCAAATATTATCTTTGCGCTAATTTTAACCATCATGATAATTGGCGTACCTAAAGAAATCAAAAACAACGAGAATCGCGTTGCTTTAACCCCTGCTGGGGCTAGTGAATTGGTAAAAAACGGTCACACGTTGTATGTACAAGCTACTGCCGGAAACGGAAGTGGTTTTTCAGACGAAGAATATGTTAGCGCTGGCGCTAAAATTCTCCCTACCATTGAAGAAGTTTACGGCATCGCCGAAATGATCATCAAAGTAAAAGAACCTATTGAGTCTGAATACCCGTTGATCAAAGAAAATCAATTGTTATTTACCTATTTCCACTTTGCTTCTTATGAGCCATTAACACATGCAATGATCAAGAGCAAATCGGTTTGTTTGGCTTATGAAACAGTTGAACGTCCCGACAGAAGCTTACCTCTATTGGTTCCAATGAGTGAAGTTGCTGGTAGAATGAGTATCCAAGAAGGCGCTAAATACCTAGAAAAACCTATGGGTGGCCGTGGTATCCTTTTAGGTGGCGTACCAGGTGTTAAACCTGCTAACGTTATCGTATTAGGTGGTGGTATCGTTGGTACACAAGCTGCGAAAATGGCTGCTGGTTTAGGTGCTAACGTAACTTTGATGGATATTAGCTTACCGCGTTTACGTCAACTCGACGATACAATGCCAGCTAACGTGAATACACAATACAGTAACGAATACAACATTCGTGAAGCCATTAAAACTGCTGATTTAGTGATTGGTGGTGTGTTAATTCCTGGTGCTAAAGCTCCTAAATTAATTACCCGCGATATGTTGCCTACAATGCGCAAAGGTTCTGTAATTGTTGACGTTGCAATTGACCAAGGTGGTTGCTTCGAAACTTCTAAACCTACAACTCACGCTGAACCTTGCTATGAAGTTGATGGTGTTGTTCACTATTGTGTAGCAAATATGCCAGGTGCTGTTCCTTATACCTCTACCCTTGCTTTAACCAATGCTACTTTACCGTACGCAATTCAATTGGCTAACAAAGGATGGAAAAAAGCTTGTAGCGATAACAACGACCTAAAATTAGGTTTGAACGTTGTGAATGGCCAAGTGGTATACAAAGGAGTAAGTGAAGCATTTAACCTTCCTTACACTCCAGTTGAAACTGTATTAAACTAATTTAATTTCCATAAAAATTTAGGGGAAAAGAACACCATCTTTTCCCCTTTTTTATAACCAATTATGATTGTTCACCACAAAATTTACGGCGCAGAACATCAAAAAACCATCTACATTTTGCATGGGATTTTTGGGATGCTCGATAACTGGCATAACATTGCCAATCATCTCTCAAACAATTACCGAATTGTTACTTTTGATGCCAGAAATCATGGTAAATCTTTTCACAATGAAGATGCATCTTACCTCGCTATGGCAAACGATCTTAAGAACTTAATGATCGATCTAAATACACCTTCGGCCATTATTGTGGGACATTCAATGGGTGGAAAAACAGCCATGTTGTTTGCCGATTTATATCCAGAAATGGTAGACAACCTCATTTTGGTTGACATTGCCCCTAAAAAATACCACCCAGGGCATTTAGAATACTTTAGAGCTTTTAAAGAACTCGATTTTTCAAAAATCCACTCGCGTAGAGAAGCCGAAGAAGCTTTTATGCCGTTTGCCCCAGAAATGGGAGTTCGTCAATTTCTGCTCAAGAACCTTGAAGCAAATGCAGACGGTGGATATAAACTCAAAATTAACTTGAGTGCCATTGAAAATTATTATTACGAAATCATTGATGCACTCTCTTTTAACAACGCCTTTGTAAAATCAACACATTTTATTCTTGGCGAAAAAAGTGGATACCTCAAAGAAACAGATAAACCTTACATTGAACAACATTTCCCCACTGCTTCCTATCATTTAGTGGCAAATGCTGGACATTGGGTGCACGCCGATAATCCTTCCGGTTTTCTGTCAATTTTAAATCAGATTCTTTAATCCATTCAACATTTTCACTATTTTCGAAGCAACTTCTTACACAATGCCAAAATTTAGTTTGAAATATCTCCATATTCTCGCAATTGTATTGTGCTCCATTCAGCTTTCAGCTCAAACTGCCAAAACTGATTCAAGCGCTCTCAATAACTCAATTGCTGCACCCGAAAAACCTTCTTGGTTTACACTCGATTTAAGTGCTGGATATTTCATGAACTTTAGCGATATGGCTAACAGATATCCAGAATACACCTGTTTCCCTCTGGGTGTTGGTTACCAGCATAAGAATAAATGGGTGGCTAGCCTCGATTATAACCTCATTTTTGGCACAAGTGTTGACATTGCTGGCTATTTCGATCATATTTCAAATGAAAATGGTTATATGATTGATGCCAAAGGACAACCAGCAATCATCAATACCTACATGCGCGGTTTCTCTGCTCGAGCTCATTATTCCAAAATTATCCCAATTTCTAAAAATCCAAATTATAGAGATTGGAATATCCAAGTTGGCGGTGGATTTGGATACTCTCAAACCTATATTTTATTTCAATTCGACGAAGGTGAACTCCCTCAGCTCGAAGGTTTGAACACCGGTGGTTATGATAGACTTTCAGGAGGTTTCCAAATTGCAGAAAGATTTAGAATCCAATATTTAAATCCAAATTCATTAAGCTTCTTTTTAGGGTTTGATTTTATTCAAGGTTCCTCAAAAAGTTTACGACCTTGGAATTTCTCTACAAATACCGCCGACGATCAACCAATGACCGAAATTGCCGCAGGCGTTAATCTTGGTTTGGTAATTCCAATTAAAACCAGATCTAAAAATGTAGTCCCAGATTACTTCATGGAATAACAATTTGAAAAACTTTTATCTCATTATCATTCATTTTTTGGAGGGACTTTTGAAGGGAATCGCCCTTTTCAATCCCAAGATTAATGAAATGATTCAGGGTAGAAAACGTCAAAAACCTGAAATTTTATCCCTCAAAAAGAAAAATAACAAACGAATTTGGATCCATGCAGCAAGTCTTGGAGAATATGAGATGGCCATTCCGCTGATTCAAACGTTGGCTCAAAAAGAACCAAGCTTAGAATTCATCATTAGTTTTTTCTCTCCTTCTGGTTATAAAAATGCCAAACTAGAACCCAATTCAAAGAAATTTTATTTACCCTTCGACACCCAATTCAATGCCAATTTTTGGTACAATTCTGTGCAACCAGATGTTGTAATTTTTGTAAAATATGAATTTTGGCCAATTTTTATCAATCAAGCTCACCGCTTGAATATTCCCGTTTGGTTTTGGAATTTTTCATTACGTCAAAATCACTTTATCTTTAAAAATTGGGCAGCATTTTGGCGAAATTCGCTTAAAAAATGCAAAGGATTCTTCTGTATCAATGAGCAAACAGAATTGCTGGCCAATGAATTAGCCCTTCAACATGTAAAACGCATTGGCGACATTCGATATTTAAGAACCAAGCTCATCCAAGAAAAATTAGGCGATCTCCCTTTGAGTCTCATTGAATTTTCAAAAGATCAAAATACCCTCATTTTGGGTAGCAGTTGGCCACAAGAAGAATTGGCACTTTTCAATGCTCTCAACAATAACGAATTTCCTGAGAATCACAAGATCATCATTGCGCCACATGACATTTCAGAAACGCATATTTCAAACATTGAACTTCAATTTCAAGATTACAATATTTGCAGATTTTCGAATTTTGAGGGACAAAAAAACATTCAGATTGTTGTAATAAACAACATTGGTTTATTATCGAAACTTTATGCATTGGCTCAGGTTTCTGTGATTGGTGGCGCCTTCGGTAAGGGGTTGCACAACATCATTGAATCTGCCGCTGCAGGTGTTCCTGTTATTTTTGGTCCAAACACATCTAAATTCCCAGAGGCATCAGAATTTATTGAGGCTGAAATTGGATTTCAAGCTAAAAACTTAGATGAATTGAGTCAACTGATCAAAACACACTGGTTAGAAAAAGATTTGCAGGAAACGCAAATAATGAAGTTAAAAACTTCTGCATATTTCGCAAAAAATGTCCCTCAAATAGAAGAGGCCGCTCACATGATACTCGCAAATTGCTCAAACAAAACTTGAATTTATAAATGACAAAATGACATAAATTTCAACCATCTCGAGAAACTTTTAGCGAGAAAATGTCATAAATTCCTTAAAAAACTGCAAAAATTTCATTGAAAGTGTATTGGCACGCTATTGGATGATGTAAATCCGTAAACATAAAATTTAAACAAACACAAAAATATGTCAGTAAACATTAAACCATTGGCCGACCGAGTTCTGGTAGAGCCGGTAGCCGCAGAACTAAAAACTGCTTCAGGAATCATTATCCCTGACACAGCAAAAGAAAAACCACAAAAAGGTCAAGTGATTGCTGTTGGAACTGGTAAGGTTGACGAACCTATGACAGTAAAAATTGGCGACACTGTTTTGTATGGCAAGTATGCTGGTACCGAGATCAATGTAGAAGGAAAAGACTATTTGATCATGCGTGAAAGTGACATTTTAGCAATTATTTAATTCGAAAAGACATGGCAAAGAAAATAGATTTTAACGTAAGTGCCCGCGACGGTTTAAAGCGTGGTGTTGATGCATTAGCAAATGCAGTAAAAGTAACTTTAGGTCCTAAAGGTAGAAACGTTGTTATCGATAAGAAATTTGGTGCACCACACGTAACTAAAGACGGTGTGAGTGTTGCTAAAGAAATAGAATTGGCAGATCCAGTTGAAAACATGGGTGCACAAATGGTGAAAGAAGTGGCGAGCAAAACAGCTGATATTGCTGGTGATGGTACCACAACTGCAACTGTTTTAGCTCAAGCAATTGTAACTGCTGGTTTGAAAAACGTTGCCGCTGGTGCAAATCCTATGGATTTGAAGCGCGGTATCGAAAAAGCGGTAAAAGTTGCTGTAAACAAATTGAACGAATTGGCTATTCCAGTTGGAGACGACAATAGCAAAATCGAACAAGTTGCCACCATTTCTGCAAATAACGATCACGCAATTGGCTCTCTGATTGCTGAAGCTATGAAGCGTGTTGGTAAAGATGGTGTAATTACTGTTGAAGAAGCAAAAGGTACTGAAACAACTGTTGACGTTGTTGAGGGTATGCAATTCGATCGTGGTTACCTAAGTGCATACTTTGTAACCAATACCGAAAAAATGGAAGCTGAATTAGAAGGTGCTTTCATTTTAATTTATGACAAAAAAATTAGCAGCATGAAAGACTTGTTGCCAGTTCTTGAAAAAGTAGTTCAAACTGGTAAACCGTTGGTGATCATTGCTGAAGATATCGAAGGTGAAGCTTTGGCTACTTTGGTTGTGAACAGAATTAGAGGTTCTCTCAAAATTGCTGCTGTTAAAGCTCCTGGTTTTGGTGATCGTAGAAAAGAAATGTTGCAAGACATTGCTATTTTAACTGGCGGTACTGTTATTTCTGAAGAACAAGGTCGCAAATTAGATGATGCAACTTTAGAAGATTTAGGAAGAGCTGAGAAGATTTCTATCAATAAAGACAACACAGTGATTGTAAATGGTGCTGGTGCAAAAGAAAATATCCAAGCGCGTATTCACCAAATCAAAGTTCAAATCGAAAACACAACAAGCGATTACGACCGTGAGAAATTACAAGAGCGTTTGGCTAAATTGAGCGGTGGTGTGGCAGTATTGTACATTGGTGCAGCTACAGAAGTTGAAATGAAAGAAAAGAAAGACCGTGTTGACGATGCATTACATGCAACTCGTGCAGCGGTTGAAGAAGGTATCGTACCAGGTGGTGGTGTGTGCTTCATTCGTGCAATTGGTGCTTTAAAAGACCTTAAAGGCGAAAACGAAGACGAAAACACTGGTATCCAAATCGTTCGTCGTTCATTAGAAGAGCCTTTGCGCCAAATCGTTGCCAACGCTGGTGGCGAAGGTAGCATTGTTGTTCAACGTGTAATGGATGGCAAAGACGACTTTGGTTACAATGCACGTACCGATGTTTATGAAAACTTAATTGGTGCTGGTGTAATTGATCCTAAGAAAGTTTCTCGTGTTGCGTTAGAAAATGCTGCTTCAATTGGTGGTATGATTTTAACCACTGAGTGTGTACTTTCTGAAATCAAAGAAGACGACAAAGGACATTCACATGGCGACATGGGTGGAATGGGTGGCATGGGCGGCATGATGTAATTCATCATCTGTTCATATAACCAAATCAACAAAAATGGCTCAAGTTTCTTGAGCCATTTTTGTTACCTATGTTATTTTCTGTCTAACCGCCTAACGCCCTAACCCTCTAACCTTTTTTTCGTATCTTTGTAAAATGGGTAGAATTATGGGAATTGACTTCGGATTAAAGCGCATTGGAATTGCCGTGACCGACCCCCTAAAAATGTTTGCCCAACCCCTTACAACCATCTTTGCAACCGACTTCCCAGATTGGCTTAAAAAATATTCCCTCCAAGAACAAATCGATGAATTTGTGGTAGGAATGCCTTCTAAACTTTCAGGTGAAGATACCGATGCAACCCAACCTGTTAGAGAATTTATTGAATGGCTAAAAACCAATTATTCGAATATTCCAGTGGCAACAATCGACGAACGTTATAGCAGCCACGAAGCGCAAATGTTTATCAATAAATCAGTTGTAAAAAAAGACCAACGAAAAGATAAAAAATTAGTAGATACAATCTCCGCTACCTTAATTTTGCAAACCCATTTACAAAGAATTTCATGATTTTACCTATATACGCATACGGACAACCTGTACTTAGAAAAAAAGCCGAAGATATCGATCAAAACTACCCTCAATTACAAGAATTATTGAGTAACATGTTCGAAACGATGTACGACAGTAACGGAATTGGACTGGCTGCTCCTCAAATCGGCCTCCCTATTCGTTTATTTATTGTTGATGGTTCTGATGTAGACGATATCGAACCCGCTGGCTTCAAACAGGTATTTATCAATCCTGTGATTCAAGAAGAATTTGGCAAAGAATGGGAATTTGAAGAAGGTTGTTTAAGTATTCCCGGTGTTCGAGCAAACGTGAAAAGAAAAGGTGAATTAACCATTCACTATTTCGATGAAAATTGGCAAGAACATACCAAAACCTACGATGGAATGGCTGCCAGAATCATTCAACACGAATATGACCATATCGAAGGAATCCTATTCACCGATAGAGTCAGTCCCCTCAAAAGAAGTATGATCAAAAAACGACTTGAAAATATTTCTAAAGGATATGTCGATATCGACTACAAGATGAAATTCCCCAAAAGGTAAATACCATGAAGTACTATTGGAAATTAATTCGACCGGTTAATTTGATTCTCACTGTACTTACCCAAGTATTGTTTATCATTTCAGCCTCTAGAATTGGCAATAGTCCTTTCAATTTTGACTTCACGAATATTCGAACTCGCGAATCTATTTTCACTTTGTTGGCATGTGTTTTTGTGGCTGCCGGTGGTTATATCATCAATGATTTATTTGATATTGAAACCGACCGTATCAATAAACCCGAAAAACTCATTTTAAGCAAACACATTACTTTAAATTCCGCAAGGATTTTCTACGCAATTCTCACTGCTATAGGCATTGTTTCTGGATTTCTTGTGGGACTTGGCATGGGAATTCTCTGTGTGGTTTTAGCCATTTTATTATTCTTTTACTCTAGTGATTTAAAAGGAGAAATGCTCCAAGGAAACTTGCTCATTGCAATAATGGCCGGAATGGTGGTCTATGTTTCCTCTAGAGGGGTTTACAATGTTTCGAATACTTATTTCGGAGAATATGCCAGCGTGGCGTTCTTTATTACTATGGTTAGGGAAATCATTAAAGACATTGAAGACATTGAAGGTGATAAAGCCCATGAGTACAATACCTACCCTGTGGTCAAGGGAATTCAAAAAAGCAAATTTTTATCGCTCATTTTCCTATCGATAACTTTTATAATCATTATTTTACTTTGCTTCATGTCAGCAAATTTGCTTTATAGCATTTACATGTGTTCAATCATCATTCCCGCACTGATTTACATTGCTGTGTTAATATTCAAAGCCAAAGAAAAATCGGATTTTAGAAAAATCTCGAATTGGTTGAAAACAACCATGTTTTTAGGACTGTTTTCCAGTCTTTTTTGCTAGTGCTTCTCTCGATTGTGCCAATCTTTGGCAATTTCCGATAATTCTTGGTACCAATCTTCACCCATTTTTCGAATGATGGCTTCCTTCAAGAATTCATAAACAGGAACATTCATTTCAGAACCTGCTTTACAAGCATCATTGCAGATATCCCAATGATGGTAATTCATGGCAATGTAGGAACCATATTTTTTCGCACGGATTGGATATAAATGGCAACTGATAGGTTTTTTAAAGTCAATATCACCAGCGGCATGAGCTTTTTCAATTGCACAAGAAGCAATACCGTTGTCTTCGTAAACCACAAACACACATTCTCCTGAACTCCTGCAAACTGTAACCAAATCGCCATCGGTATCTCTTGTTACAAAACCATTTTCTTTGATTTCCGCAATGCCTTCAGCGCTAATATAGGGTTCAATTTTATCGTAAATATCAAGAATGATATCAGCTTCATCTTTGAGCAAAGGCGCACCTGCATCACCTTGTACGCAGCACTCACCTTTACATTTGTCGATTTGACATGCAAACTTTTTCTCTAGTATATCTTCCGAAACTAGAGCATTTCCAACAATAATCATTTTTGATTCTTCAAATACTGCTGATAGCCAATTTCTTCAACCGAAGTGGCTTTATCGAGCACTTCTTGATTCATTTCATTTTTGAAGGACATGACTTCGTTTGCTATAGATTCATTTGTAATGCCTAAAATCTGAGCCGCCAAAATACCTGCATTTTTAGCACCGTTAATTGCCACAGTAGCCACTGGAACTCCTGGAGGCATCTGTACAATTGAATAAAGACTATCAAGGCCACTCATATTACTAGATTTCACCGGAACACCAATCACAGGCAAATGCGTAAATGCAGCAATCATACCTGGAAGGTGCGCAGCACCACCCGCACCAGCAATAACGACACCAATGCCCCTTAAATGCGCATTTTTGCCATAATCTACCAATCTATCTGGAGTTCTATGAGCTGAAACAATGGTTAACTCGTATTCAACTTTAAATTTATCTAAAATAGCTGCAGCCTCTTGCATCACTGGCAAGTCGCTATCGCTGCCCATTATAATTCCAACTTTCATGATTCAGATTTTTCAGATTTTACTACAGAATTTGCAACGAATGATATTGCAATGTAAAGAAAATATAATACCGCAATTCCAGCAGGACCAAAAACAACAATACTCAATGCGCCAAGACCTAAAATTGCAAACTTCCATGGGGTTAATGGGTCTCCTTTTTTAAATTTCAATGCCAACATTGGATAATCGGAGATCATCATAAACGATGCAAATACTGGAACGTACAACCAGACATAGAAATAACTGAATACCCAACGAATGTCGATAAGCATCCAGTAAGTGTGATCAATTGAATGCATCATCCAACTCCAAGACGCTAAAGCAATTCCTGTGATTGGTGTGGGAACACCTATAAATCCTGTTGTTTGACGTGTATCAATATTAAACGTTGCCAAACGATAGGCTGCCCCCAATGGAATCAACAACCAAATATATGAATTGATGCAGAATCCAGATGCAGGACAAAAACCTTGAGCTTCCATGTAAAAGCGCCAAATCAAACCTGGCAACACCCCAAAAGTAACCACATCAGCAAGGCTGTCGAGTTGCTTTCCAAGTTCACCATCTGCTTTTAACAATCGAGCAAAAAATCCATCAAAAAAATCTAAAACAGCCCCTGCAATCATGAATAAAAAGGCATAGAATGGATTTCCTTGAGAAACCATAGTGATACCAAGTAAACCGCAGGCTAGATTGCCAAGAGTAATTAAATTGGGAATGGATTGAATCATATTGAAACCTCAAAGTTACTTAATTCCATTTTAATAATAGATAGGCGATACAAAATTCACGAAAATACCAAAATCAGAGAACACAGATTTAGGGCTTTTTCCAAAATTCTGATATTCTAAATGACTCGAATTAAAATTCCACTTTTCGTCATTCGATCTATACAAAATTTGATATTTCGCACCAATGCCAACATACTTAGAAAAATTATAAATCAATTGAACCTGACCACCATAAATCAAAGATTGCGATTCAATTTTCACCACATTTGGGTTAGCCCTCAAAATATCTAAACTCTCTGGATAGTTTTCAATACTCTGATAGTAATACCCTCCTAAACCAAATATATCTAATTTTACTTTTCTTAAGCTCAACGCCCTAACGCCAAGTCCAAGGGTTGCACCAAATACATTATAATTCAATTTCTTAGCAGAATCACTATAGATTTCAGCAGCGGTCATGTTATAAAACAAATTCGCTTGACATAAGAACCAATTTCTGTTGAATTCTACGTGGTGGTTCACAAACCACTTTGGAATACCGGAAATATTGGTATTCAATGAATTCAAATGATTGGCCATTGCCGATACATTTAGATTTCCATAACTGTATCCAAACCAATTAAAATTAAAATCAGTTCTATTCACCCTGCTAAAAGGACCATCAGAATATGATTCATAAGGCTCTGCTAAATCAGACATTCCACTCGAGTCTAAATTTGGCAATTCGAGCACATTTTCAGAATTTAACAATACAAAATTGAATTTTTTTCGAAGCTCTGTAAATTCCTTTGTACTATCAGATAAATCAAAGAGAAGAGGAAACTTTGATTTTGTATCTTTTATATAACTGATTTCTTGATTCATTTTAAAATTCTGATTAAAATTCACCGAATGTAGATTCTCTTCGTTATCATTATACATAATTGCAATACTCACAATTTTGGTTGAATCGCCTTTAAAATAGCGGGTTTTAACTTTATGACTGATGCTATGGTAATTATACCAACCACAATCGCCCCATTGCTGTGAAAGAGAAGAATGGCATCTACCAAATTGTCCAAAGAATTTCTGTGTGGTATCTGTAGATAAAATGGTTAGGAAGTTCTTGAACATGAGCTCTTCGCGCCACATGTATTGTTGAGCACGATCTTCTAATTGCGTCCATTTTTTAAATTCCAAAGCGCCCCTATATCCCTCATTAAAAATCTCAAAATCAGCGGGGGACATCCATTTTTTAAAAAATTGAATATTTTTAGAAATAGAGTCAACAACCCTAATAATTTCAAAATCAGACAAATTGGTGGGTTCTCCAGTGTATTCATAATCTGACAAATTGTTGGGTTCTTTGGTGTAATCTTTTAATTCTCCGTGACTTTTTTCACTGCTTTGAGAATTCCAAGAATAATCCATTAATCCATTATTGTAGCTCTCAGACGCAACTCTAGGAATTACTTGTTTAGCCAAAACATAAATGCGTCGATCGGGAACAGTTTTTAGCTTTTTCAAAACATCATTCATTCTGTAAAAACTCATGTCATAAAACCTCTCTACATCGAGTCCACGAACATGAATTCTTTCATTTTGAGGGATATTTTTCATCCAAGCATGCAAATGATCGAACAATCTCAAAAACTTATCAGAAGCAACGCTTTTTAGCAAATCTCTTGCATGAGTATCATTATGAGAAATATAACGCTCCATATAATATGCCCTAACCGGGCTCATTTCTATGATAAAATTGCGATATCCGCAATGCTCATATAGAGAACGCATCAAAGTATATTCGGCTCTCGCATTAAACTCAACTTGAGTATGATTTTCACCCGCAAAAACCACTCTAGCCATTCTCGCTTTTTGATAAATGGCATCGTAACCAGCACTTTTATTATCGGAAATGTCGTTTAAATTCAAAACCCTTGGATTTACATTGTTTTGAGAAAACAATGAATAAACAATCATTTGAAGTGTAAATAATAGAATCTTTTTCATCTTAATAACCCATATTTAATCCAATACCCAAATCAAAATAGCCCCCAGTTGTACTCATAGTCCCAACAGAATTAATCAAATTGCCTTTATAAGCCCAACGACTATCAGACATATCGTATTGGTAACCACCTTCAAATCGCATATACAGCGCACTCACAGCTATTTTCATATTCAAACCAACTCCATACATGAATCCGCTATTATTCACTTGATACATTTCTGAGGGATTTAAAATAAACTGATCAAACGGGGAGGCAATTGTTTTAGACAACGTAAAATTGTAATAAGAAAGATTCTGCCCAAAATAGATCGATAAAAATTTCGTTTCAAACAATTTATTTTCAATTGAAAATCCTAATTGATTTGCCCATAACCAATCTACAGATTCCTTGGCATACAATTGATTATAATTAACCCGATAGCGCGTAGCATGAGATTTATACCTGCGAGCTCCCGTAATTGTTGGACCATTTTGAAATGTAAAACTGCCCCCGATCGTTGAAATATGCGCAATCTGATTCGCAGGATCTACAACATCTTTAAATGATTTAATATCGTTAAACCATCTAGAATAATTGGCCTCAAAACCAATAGACCTAAAGGAAAAAGGTTTTGAAATAAATGAATTTTCTTCTTCATTTACCTCTACTGCTGTATCAACCAAATAGTCTGAATTTTCGAGATTCGAAGTGTCATTCGCAACTAAAATCTTACAGATATTCATCGTATCTGTAGGATGATCACCAAATAAATATGCATTTAATGCACTATCTTTTAACGTTGTATCGGTTTGAGAATAAAATAAATATCGATTTACAGGAACGGTTGGGTAAAGATCATTTAAAATGGTACGGAATGACAATCCTGTAGCAGCTAACTCATCGTTTTTAAAATCATAAAACCCATTTTCATCTACCAAGTAAAAGTAATTTCTATTTTTTTGTTTGACCAATAAATCCAATTGAGAAAACAAATTATTCATAGATGAAGACTTATCACCCGCATCTTCGAATCTAAAATATGGATTGATAAACAAATTGCGTATGTTGATCATTTTCTGAACATATTGATTCCAAAAAATCTTTTCTGAATTTCCTATTTGGCCATTAATGGCAGTATCAAATTTCTCAATATTTTTAAAAATCTCAAACAATGTCACTTCTTCTTGAAAGGAAGGAGTGCGGTCATAGGCATCGTAAGTGGTATTATCATCTTCATGGTCTTCTCCATTGTTATAATTGTTGGCATTGTAAGTATCGTAATCTATCACCGCTTGAATTGCATCGATATTTGATTGGGCATCGATATCTAATCCCTTCATGTTTCGAGTGAGGTAATGCAAAAAATGAAAATGCGACAAAATTCCAAACTGGCTTTCTAATTCTTGGTGATATGAAAAACTCTCAAATCTGATTAATTTACGCATTGAATCAGGAATTGAATTTCTCCATTTTTTAAATTTATCTAAATCATCCCGATTCTCATAATCATATTCATTTTTCACGAATGATGTTTTTTCGAGATACGATAATAAAACAGAATCATTTTCTGCACTTGAATGAAACCAAGCGTTTAAAAAATAGATGGTTGCAAATGAGTATCGTTTAAAGAGAATGACCGTTGTATCGTTTTCACTCAACAACTGATTTAGCGCCGCATATCCATTAATGGAATTGTTATTTACATGAACTAAGTTAAACTTGGTAGGTTTAGTTATTTTGGGAGCACCCAAATTTTGAGAATAAATTGGAATACTCAGAATAAAACCCAATAATAGAAGATACGATTTTTTCATTAAAAATGATTAAAGTGATATTTTTCTTAAGCAAGATTCAAAACTTGCTCTTTGATTTGCTCTAGTTTTTCTTTCATTTGTACAACTGCTTGCTGCATTGGAAAATAGTTACTTTTCACACCCATGGTGTTCATCTCGCGACCCATTTCTTGAGCAATAAAATTCAATTTCCTACCTTTAGGTTCTGTTTTTAGCGTATTGATAAAATAATTCACGTGTTGTGTGAGTCGTTGCTTTTCTTCAGCTATATCCCATTTATCCAAATAAATTAAAATCTCTTGTTCCATTCTATTTTGATCAATAAGATTTTCTTGAATATGTTCTCTAAGATTTCCGTAGATACGTTCTTTCAAAGCTTCTTTTCGGGCATCTTCTTCATTTTCAACAACAATGAGATCTTGAGAAATACTTTGCACCAACTGCATTAATTTTTGACCAGTTGCAACGCCTTCAGTTTCTCTAAATTGAATTAAATTCTTCGCTGCTATTTCTGTTAACTCAAATACGTATTTCTTTATCTCTTCAGAAATTTCTCTATCTGCTGTTCCAATAACTTCAGGAACTTTAATAATTTCTCTAAAAGGATCTTTGAAATCAATATTTAAACTTTGACTTAAAGTTTGCAATGCCGTCAAATATTTCTTTGCCAAAACCTCATTAATTTGAATTTCCTGAGATGCATTTTGTTCATCAACAAGTTTTATATTGTAAACACATGTGATGGTTCCGCGTTCTAACTTCTCAGATAACATTCTACGAATACTTGCATCTATTTCATATAAAAACTTCGGTAATCGAATATCGGCCTCAAAATATCTTCCGTTTAATGCCTTGATTTCGCAAGTAGCTTTGATATGTTCATTTTCTATGACAGCTCGTCCAAAGCCAGTCATACTTTGTATTTTATTTGACATGTTTATACAAGCGAAAATAGATAAATTAATATGAAAATGAACATTTAAACGTTTCGATATAATAAACTACATTTGTAATACAAATATTGTATGCGCTTAAAAACTATTTTCATTGTTTCTACAATTTGTTCAATCACATGCTTCACAAGCAGTTGCGGAACAAAATCCACTGAATCAGACAATGCCGATGAAATTGTAAAATTGGTTGAAACACCAGTTTCTAATTTCTCTCAAGATTCAGCATATGCTTTTATTGAAAAACAATTAAGTTTTGGATTTAGAGTTTCAGGAACACCTGAACATTTAAAATGCGCAAATTGGTTGCACCAAAAACTTTCTAGCTACACCGATACCGCATACTTTCAAAAAGGCACTGCAACCACTTACAATAAAAAACAAATTCCTGTTTACAATATCATTGGAAGCTTTAATCCCTCCGCAAAAAAAAGAATTTTATTGGCTTCACACTGGGATTCTCGCCCTTGGGCAGATGCTGATGACGCAAACACAGATAAACCAATTTTAGCCGCAAATGACGGAGCTAGCGGAGTGGCCGTGTTGCTTGAACTTGCCAGAAATCTTAGTAAAAATAAACCAAATCTTGGAATCGATATCATTTTCTTCGATGCCGAAGATTATGGCAAAAGCGAATTCGAAAATTCATTCTGCTTAGGCAGTCAATATTGGACTAAAAACCTTCATGTGCCTAATTACACAGCACACTTTGGAATCCTCTTAGACATGGTTGGTGGTAAAAACGCACAATTCATGTGGGAAGCGGGCAGTAACTCTTGGGCAAACTTTGCCTTGGTTCACACTTGGGCCGTGGCTTCAGAGTTAGGTCATGGATCTTACTTTGTGAGTGCGCCAATTGGTGAAATTATTGACGATCATAAATACGTTTATGAAGGCACAAAAATTCCTATGATCGACATCATTCAATATGATCCGCAGAATGGTTTTGCTCCATATTGGCATACCCATGACGACAATTTAGAGAGCATCGACAAAAACACTTTGTTTGCGGTAGGACATACCCTTGAAAATGTAATTTTCACCCCACCTCCTAGTTTTGCTTACTAATGAAAGTTGATATTTTAGCCATTGCTGCACATCCCGACGACGTTGAATTGGCTTGCTCTGGAACTGTGATTAAACACATTGAAATGGGTTACACCGTTGGAATTGTAGATCTCACCCAAGGAGAACTTGGCTCAAGAGGTTCTGCAGAAATTAGAAGTCAAGAATCCGCGGAAAGTGCAAAAATTCTTGGAATTAATTTTCGCAAAAACCTCAAATTAGCAGATGGTTTTTTTGAACAAAACGAAGCATCTTTGCTTGCTTTAATCACTGAAATCAGGGAAGCGCAACCTAAGATTGTACTCGCGAATGCACCTAAAGACCGACATCCCGACCACGGAAGGGCTTCTGCACTCATTTCAAGGGCTTGTTTTTTGGCAGGGTTGCCTAAAATTGAAACCAGTCTGAACAATGTCCCTCAAAAAGCACATCGACCTAAATCTATTTATTTTTACATTCAAGATTACAATATTGGACCCGATTTTATCGTTGATATAACCAAACAATACAATCAAAAAATGGAAAGTATTTTGGCATTTAAAAGTCAATTCTACAATCCAACATCTAACAACAATGAACCTTCAACACCCATCAGTTCTAAAGAATTTATGGATTTTTTGGAGGGACGTGCGTTGGAATATGGAAGATTAATTGGTGTTAAATACGGCGAAGGATTTAAAATTGAACGACCAATTGGTATCGAAAATTTAATGGAAACACTTTGAGAAAATTAGGCTTCATATTGTTCTTGTTAACCATGCTTTCGAGCAGCAGCATTATTGCGCAGGCCAATATTGATCGCCTTATGAAAATGAAACCAACACAAGTTGGCGCTCACCCACTCGCAAAAGACAGCGATATTTTTTACATGCCAATGGATTTTTCATCGTCGGAGTTTGTTAAAAATTACACGAATTACAAATTTCCGAAAGATAGAATTGTCATGACCGTGCATCTTGTCTATACCAAATATAGAGAAGTTGACACCTTCAACCAGCCACTGCTCAATCGCAATCGATTCGAAAATTTAAAAACAGTTTGGCCCGAGTTGTTTGCTACAAAAGGCATTCAATTCAAAGTTCTTGAACAAAATAGCGCAAAGACAGAAGAAGCAGCGAAGAAATTGTACCATGGATTTATCATTTTTTTCAAAGCCAAAGTTTCAGAAAAAGTAAAGGAAGAAAAAGGCATTATTGGTTACACCATAAGTACTTATAGAGATTCAATGATTTGGATTCCCGAAAAAGTCATCTACAAAAAACGAAAAAGATATGTAGAAACCGGTTACTACTTGGCCAATGACCCTGAAAAACGCAAAGAAGGATTCAAATATAAAACCCCATCAATTTGGTTTAGAGAAAAAGAAATGAAACTGGTGGTAGATAGTGTTGTTGCAAGAAGAATCAAAGCTAAAAAAGTTAAAGTTGGAAGATTCGATAAACGCTTTTTGCAAAACACCAACGAATATGATGCCCTAGTCAACAAAACATGGAAAGGTAAATGGGGAATTGTAACCGATGTAACCGGAAGTATGGGACCTTATTCAGCGCAGGTTTTACTGTTCTTAAAATACAATTCTGAAGTGCTTAAAAATAGTCGATTCACCTTTTTCAATGACGGCAATGGGGCACCGGAACTTATCAAACGCATAGGTTCATCAGGTGGAGTTTACAATGTAAACAGCAATAATTTTGATACCATTTACCGAACAATTTTAAATGCTATGGAAAATGGCAATGGTGGCGATATCCCCGAAAATAACATCGAAGCAATCTTGAGTGCATCAAAAAAATGGAACGATATCGATACTATTTTAATGATTGCCGACGCCGGGGCTCCAATTAAAGATATTGTCCTTTTAAAACAATTAAAAAAACCCGTGTCAATTGTCCTATGCGGAAATGTCGATGGAAATGTTCCTTTCGACTATTTTATGTTGGCTCGAGAAACAGGTGGCACCATCATTCAAACCAACGATGAAATCAGGAACCTTAGAAAATATAAAAAAGGTGATGTTGTAGAAGTTGGTGAAAGAACTTACCGTTTATCGGAGTTTGGATTGCTAAGAACCGACGAATAATCGTTTTTTGTTTTGCATTTTTCGCAATTATGTGACATTGTTCACAAATGTTTATACCGAGTATCTTTATCTTTGCAGTAAGATGATTGAAACCGATATTATCATCATTGGCGCAGGCCCTGTTGGTTTATTTACAGTTTTTGAGGCTGGTTTACTAAAACTTCGCTGTCATTTAATTGATGTATTGCCTCAAGTTGGTGGGCAACTCACTGAAATTTACCCAAAAAAACCAATTTACGACATTCCTGGTTTTCCAAGTATCCTTGCAGGTGATCTTATCGATAATTTAATGGAACAAATTGCACCTTTCAAACCTGGGTTTACCCTTGGCGAAAAGGCCGTTTCCATTGAAGAAACTTCCGACAACCAATTCATTGTTACCACAAATCAAGGCACAAAACATAAAGCTCCGAACATCGCAATTGCTGGGGGACTTGGTTGCTTTGAACCTAGAAAACCACCAATTGCCAACATTACAGAATTCGAAGGTAAAGGGGTTGATTATATGATTAAAGATCCTGAAAAATATCGCAACAAAAAAGTGGTCATTGCCGGCGGTGGTGATAGTGCTTTAGACTGGGCTTTATTTTTGAAGGACGTTGCCTCTGAGGTTATTTTGGTCCATAGAAGCACAGAGTTTCGCGGTCATTTAGATAGCGTGCAAAAAGTGATGGATTTAAGCAGTAATGGACAAATGAAATTGATGTTAAATTCCGAAATCACACATCTAGAGGGAAGTGAAAACCTCAATAAAGTAGGTGCAACTATTAAAGGTGAATCTGAAATTCAATGGGTTGAGGCCGATTGCTTTCTACCTTTGTTTGGACTTTCGCCAAAATTAGGCCCAATTGCCGATTGGGGACTAAACATCAATAAAATTGCAATTGAAGTCAACACTTTAGACTATAGTACAAACGTTC
>JACCDW011055660.1_pt1 | contig 43334 bp, 38 predicted proteins | sample 7449781 | NCBI WGS metagenome assembly JACCDW01 (sample SAMN15323449, study PRJNA562643) | freshwater metagenome | isolation source: river surface water | place: USA:Blue River Watershed | collected 2017-08-18 | reverse complement strand
GTTGGTGTACCTTCTGTTCGTTCTGGTTTATCTTCTATTGTTGGTGGTCCTACTGGTCCTTCCAGTGGTGCTTCTACTGTTGGTGTACCTTCTGTTCGTTCTGGTTTATCTTCTACTTCTAGTAGTATACCTTCTGTTCGTTATGGTTTATCTTCTATTGTTGATGTACCTTCTGTTCGTTCTGGTTTATCTTCTACTGTTGATGTATCTTCTGCTAGTAGTATACCTTCTCTTAAACGTTCCGGTGTTCCTTCTAGTATAAATAATATTAAGTTTGATTCAGTGCTTTCTCGTTCTAGTGTACCTTCTCTTATCCGTTCTCAAAAAAGAACTTTTAATATTGGTGACATTGTTAAAACTACAGATTTACCCGAATATAATAAAAATGTTCCAGTAGGAACTGTTGGAAGAATTAGTAATATTAAAAAAAGATATGAAAATAAACCAAATGAACATAATCTGTATAAAGTTGATTTTGAAATGTATCCATATAAAAATATAAATGATCTAGAAAATTTATATAATGCAAGTAGTTTAAAATTAGCATTTGATGATGATGATAATAAAAGAGTGAGTTATGGAAATAAATATTTAAAATATAAACAAAAATATTTAAGTTTAAAATCTAAAATATAATATATGCAACTATTAAATTTATTATTTTTATTAGTTCCTGTTTTTGTTATTAGTAATCCTATTATAAGTAATGTATCAACATCTGCATCAACAATTACCAGAGACCAAATTATGAGTCGGGCTCAAGTATGGGTTGATGAAAAAGTCCCATATTCACAAACTAAAACAACTGATGGATACCGTCAAGATTGTTCAGGATTTGTATCATATGCATGGGCATCATCAACTGCAGGTGGTGGACATGTTACCAGCAATATGCAAGAAATTTGCACTAAAATATCAAAAAGTGATTTGAAAAAAGGTGATGCTATTTTAAAACCAGACCAACATGTTCTTTTATTTGGTGGATGGATTGATTCAGATAAATTTCATGAATATGCTGAACATCAAACTGGTGATGTTTGTCGTGAATCTGACGGTTCATATAGTTATTTTTCAAGTAATGGATATTTTCCATGCAGATATAACTTAGTATCTAATTAAATTATTTATATAAAATATATATTTTATATAATTATTTTACTTTTTTAACTTTTTATTAATTTAATTAATTTAATTTAATTGGTATTTTTAGTTGATATTAGTATAATTATTTCAGTTAATATTATTATAATTATTTTATTTGATATTATTATAATTATAAAAATATGTTATTATTTTTATAAACTTTATTATATAATTTTATTGAAAAATTTTTATGAAATATTTTAGGTCTGCCCTCTCCCTCCCATATCAAAAAAAGTGAATTTTATTTTTCACTTTTTTCATCTTAAAAAAAATTACTTAAGGATATTATTTCTTATATAATATATATGAGTGAAAAAGTGAATTCTCAACTGATGTTTCCATGTAAAATATGTAATAAATCATATTCAAGTCATAGTAGTTTATGTAACCACAATAAAAAATTTCATCAAAATAATAATAAAGAAATACAAATAAGTAGTTCAAAAGTAGTCCATAGTAATCCAGTAAGTAGTCCAATTAGTAATCCACAAAGTAATCCAACAACTAATGAACTAGATAAAAAAGAAATATTATATTCATGTAGATATTGTACAAAACAATATAGCAATAGACAAAATCGATGGAAACATGAACAAAAATGTAATATTATTAATGAAAATAATTTAGAACTTGATAAAATTAAAGAAGAAACTAAACAAAAAGAAGTAGAATTACTATTAAAAAAAGAAGAAAGATTATTAAAAAAAGAAGAAGCTAGAATTTTACAATTAAAATTAAAATTACAACAAGCAGATAAAGTTGATAATATTACTTTAAATAAATTAAATAAAATGTTATTAAAACATAATAATCGTATTAAAAATTCAACAGTAAATTCTCATAATACACAAAATATTCAAAATATACAAAATATTCAAAATAATTTTCAACTAGTTGGTTTTGGTAAAGAAGAAATTATTGATGTATTAACTAGTAATGAAAAAAAACTAATAATGAATTCTAAATATGGTTGTTTAGAAAAATTAATTGAAATAGTTCATTGTGGTAAATATAATCAATTTAAAAATGTTATATTAACCAATATGAAAGATAACTATATGTATAAATATGACGATGTAAAAGGTTGTTTTGTTTTAGGAACAAAATCAGAAATAATGAATTCTTTAGTTGATGGCAAGTTATTTGATTTAGATATAATTTATAATGATTTATTAGAAAAAAATAAAATTGATGAAAAAACTAAAAATTGTATTGAAGACTTTGTAAATAGAATTCAATATAATGACGACAAATTTACTGATATTGAAGGAAAAGAACACCCTAATTATAAACATTATAAAATTAGTGAAATAAAACTGTTGTTATTTAATAATCAAGATAAAATCACTAATGATATATCTTTATTATTATCTACTTAAAAATCTTTATTTGTATTATCTAAATAAAAATCTTTATTTGTATTATCTACTTAAAAATCTTTATTTGTATTATCTAAATAAAAATCTTTATTTGTATTATTATTTACATTAAAATTTATATTTTTATTACTTTTTAGTACTAGTAATCATATTATAAACTAATTGATGAAGTTCTTGTGGGATTTTAATTTTACGTCCTTTATTTACAAAGTCAAAAGTCCAAGGATTATTTCTTAAATCAAATTCATCTTCTTTCTCAGAATCAGAAAGTTCATCAATAATATCTTCTATTTTTTTATCAGGATTTGCTTTAACTTTTTCTAAGACTTTTTTCTTTTCATCATTATCTGCAAGGTTTTTAGTTTTTTCAAATGCTTCTTTTTGTTTTGCTTTATCAGGAACATTTTTACAAATATCTTTAGCAGTTTCCATAGTTAATTTATCACCACCTTTAGCATCTAAATTTGGTAATAACTTTGAATTTAAATTTTCTTTAACAAATACATAATTTCGAACAGTACTTGGTGCTAATGATGTAAGTTCAGCAACTTTATCAATTGATTTATTATTTAATTCATAATATTTATGAAATATAGTACATTTATCAACCATGTTCATTCTATTTCTTTGAATATTTTCTGCAAGTGATAATAATTCTATTTTCTTATCATCATAATTACTTACCATGCATGGTACTTTATCCCATTTTAAATTTTTAATGGCATTAAATCGTCTTTGTCCAGCATAAATTTCATATTTATCATTAACTTTTCTAACACTAATAGGATTAATTAATCCATTATGTTTAATATCTTTAGTTAATGTTTCTAAATTAGATTCATATTCATCTTCAGAATTTGCGGTTTTTCTTACATTTTTATCTGAAACAAATAACATATTTGTTGGGATTTCCAAAAATGTTGTCATTAAAATAAATTAATTTTAATTCTTTAAATAATATATTATTTATCATTAAAATAATTTAATTTTTATTTTTTAAACAAATCTATTATTTTTAAAGAATATAACATCATATGGATCAATAGTTTTTCCAAAATAACTATTGGTATAATAAGGGTCACCATTCACTGAAGTATTATTTATATCTTTTTTAATATTTATATAATCTAAATTTTTATAAGGTTCTAATATGCTATTAATATTCCAATTATTTTTTAATGCAATTTGAGATAAACCAAATTCATAATATAAAATAACTTCATTAATATTTGTTATATTATTAAGTTTTTCTTCATTAAAAAAGTTAATTTTTTGTAAATAATTAAAGTATTCGTTATCAATCATAAAAAACATAGATTGAACATGAGGAAATGGTGCAGTGTGATTATAATAATCTTTTAAATTATAATTATAAAATGTATTTAAACTATAAATATTTATTGTAGTACCAACCAATTTAACATTATTAACAAATAATTTTAAAAATGGTTCATACCATTTAATATTAATATTTTTAAAATATGGTCCTCTAACTGATGAATTTATAAATGTATAATAATCATATTTTTTATTTATTGTTTTAAGAGCATAACTATATGCACCAAAATCATATCCCTTATTTTCTTTATATAAAATTTTTATATTAGGTTTATTTGGAAGTGTTAGTGTGCATTTATCATTTATTATAATATAATAATCAATTTCATCATAAATACCATTATTTAAAAAGAAATTTAAATTTTCTTTATACATATCATTTTTTTCATAATATGCAAATAAACAACATATTTTATTATTTGTGTTTTCAAAATTATCTACATTATTTTTATAAAAATATAAAATTAAACAGATTAATAATATATATAATAACATTAAAAAATATTAGAAAATAATTAAAAAATAGATTTTATAAAATAATTAAAAATAGATTATTATAAAATAATTAAAAATAGATTATTATAAAATAATTAAAAAATAGATTTTATAAAATAAATATAATGGATTTAATACAATTATCAATATATTATAAAAATATGTGTATATCATATATTTTATATAATGAATGTTTTAATACTAATTATAATTATAATTATAATAATGGAATTTCTTCTGAAATTATGGAAAGATAAAACAAATATAAAGAAATATAGTTATTTAATTTAATGGAAAAATATTTTTTTAATCAAAATGAAATAGGTTTGGATGAAGCTGGTCGTGGGCCTTTAATTGGTAATGTATATGCTGGTGCTGTTATTTGGGACCCTGAATTAATTCCACCTGAAGGATTAATAACTGATTCAAAAAAAATATCAGCAAAAAAAAGAAAATTAGCTCTTGAATGGATAAAAAAAAATGTAAAATATTATGGTGTTGGTTTTGCAACAAATGAAGAAATAGATAAAATAAATATATTAGAAGCAACTAAATTAGCAATGGATCGAGCTATAGATAATTTAAAAAGTAAAGCAGGTCAACTACATATAAATGATTTAATAATTGATGGGACTGGTTGGGAAAAAAAATTTACAAATTATAATGTTAAATCTATTGTAAAAGGTGATTCAAAATATTATTCAATTGCATCTGCATCTATTTTAGCAAAAGAATATCATGATGAACATATTTTAGATTTATGTTCAAAAGAGCCGACATTAAATGATAAATATTGTTTATCATCAAATATGGGTTATGCATCAGCAAAACATATACAAGGAATAAAAGAACATGGATATACAAATTTTCATAGAAAATCATTTAAATTAAAATGTTTATAATTTTATAATTAATTATTATTTAAAAAAATATCATCTATAATAGATATAAAAATAAATATGAGTAGTTATTTATTATCCGGTTTAATTTTAATTGCAAATTATACATTTACTGATTATTTATTAGATAATAAAATTGTAATCAATAAAAGTGAATATGCTTCAAAAAAAATAATATTTGAAAAAGAATTAGCTCGTGTTATTGAACACAATTCAAAATCATTACCATGGAAAGAAACACTTAATCAAATGTCAATTTCTAGTCCTGTATATGGTTTTGATAAAAATATGAAAATTTTAAGTGAAAATAAAAAATATCAATATGCTTTTGATTTAACATTAGATTCTGTAGATAATTTACCAAAATCAGTAGATTGGCGAGAAAAAGGTGTTGTATCCGCAGTTAAAGACCAAGGTTATTGTGGTTCATGTTGGGCATTTGCATCAACTGCTGTAATTGAATCTCATGTTGCATTAGAAACTGGAAAATTATTTGATTTATCACCACAACAAATTGCATCATGTTCACCTAATCCTAAACAATGTGGTGGTAAAGGAAATTGTGAAGGCGCAACAGCAGAAATTGCATTTGATTATGTTGCAAGTTCAGAAGGATTATTAGAAGAATTTCAATATAGTTATTCATCATTTTATGGTGTTGAATCATCGTGTTCAATTCCACCAGCTGGAGTACCAAAAGCACATATCGATGGTTATGTTAAATTACCATCTAATGATTATAAATCTTTAATGAATGCTGTTGCTAAAATTGGTCCGATTGCAATTTCAGTAGATGCATCAAGTTGGCATGCATATAGTTCTGGAATTTTTAATGGTTGTAATCAAGTCAATCCAGATATTAATCATGCAGTTGTGTTAGTAGGTTATGGTGAAGAAAACGGACAAAAATATTGGTTAGTTAGAAATTCATGGTCAGCAAGTTGGGGAGAAAATGGTTACATTAGATTAAATAGAGATGAAAATATTTGTGGGACAGATATTACACCTCAAAATGGTTCTGCATGTGAAGGAGAAACAGAACCAGTACAAGCATGTGGAACATGTGGTATTTTATTTGATAGTGCTTATCCTATTGGTGCTAGTTTATAAAATAATTTATGACGTACTTTACATATTTTTTTCATATTTTTAAATTAAGTAACCTATATATGTTTTTAATACTATGAAATGTCATAACTCTGTCTTCATTAACTTTTTTTCTACGCATACGCTTAGGATTAATTAAATATTGTATTTGTTCCCAAGTTGTAACATTATCATATGGTAATTTAGTTAATATATATGTTTTTTTCATAAGTAATTCTAACTCTGTTAAAAATATTTGAGATTGAGAAATTGAATCATAATAATTGAGTCCATCTTCTTTTTTTGAACTTAATGAATTAATACATCTTCTATTTATCATTAAATCATTTATATCTAGTCCATTTTCTAACTTTTCATAACATTTTAAACAAGGTAAATATCCATAAACGAAATAATACTTTTCTTGGCGTATCATAAGATTTGTTTTATCTCTATAATTACTAATACAGCATTCTGGATAACCATAATGACGTCCTTGTTCTTCAAAAGATAATCGTTTAATTAACATAATACTATACAATAAATTTTAAATAATAATTTAATAATTCAATTTTTATTATTTATTTCACTTTTTATCTGCTTACTTTTCACACTGTGTTTAAAAAATCCAGTAATAGATTGATTACATATCTTAGTATTATTTGTTTTTTCAAATACTTATAAAATATGTTTTTCTTTAAAATGGGTGCTTTAAATGAAAAAAGGTGTAATATTAGTTAATATTATAATGATAAAAAAAATTGATAAAAACAATGATTTATGATATGACTCATTATTTTTATGGCTTTACATGACAAGTTTAATATAATTTTGGATATTAATTCAAAAAATCCAACTACTGAATTAATAGACGCCTCCCAAATAAATAACTTTATAGAAAATTATTTAGAATCAGAAACATATATTATTCATCCAGATTATATTCATCAATTAATATGGCATAATAAAATATTAGATTGTGATAAGTTAATTGATACAAATATGAAAAAACATTTAAAACAAATAAAAACAAATATAACAAATTTTATTAAAAAAGGAGACTTTGATATTAGTTTTGGATTAAATAAATTAATTAAATCATATCATGAAGAAATAAAATATTTAAATACTCTTTTTAATAGTAATAATTATCAACAGTATGAATCATTATTTCAAAATAATATATTATCTGATCCATTTTTATTAAGTTATTTAGAAAATGAATTTAGTACATTAGATATTAATAAAAAAGAAGAAATAAAAACTTTAATATATAATATAAAAAAACTATATGTAAATACAAATGAAAATTATATATGGTTTTTAAAATTTATTGGAACAACATTAAGATTAACTATTCCAGAAATAAATTTAACTATTCCAAATAAACAATCATGTGAATTTATGATGTTAATAAATTATATATCAGAAATAAATTCATATTATAGTTTTTTAGGTTGGGAAAAGAAAAATATAACATCAAGTTTAAATGATATTTTATATGATAAATTTATGGAATTATTAAATATAGAAGATTTTTTACAATTACATACTTTATTAAAATCAAAATGGTATGAGATTAATAAATTAATTGCAAATGATTCTGTTAATAAAAAAATTAAGGTAGAATTTTCTATTATATTATCAAAATATGTTAAAAAAATTAAAAAATATTCACAAGAAGAAATTTATAATTTATTAAATCTTGTATTATTTACAAATAAAATTGGTCTCGTTGAAAGTTATATATTAAATATATTTCATTCACCAATTATTCTTGAAAATATTATTATTCTTATTAATTCAAATATAATTTCAAATATTGAATTTATTATTAATATGATTCCATTTTTTTCAAATATAAAAGAAAAAGATGTATTTATTTGTGAATATCAAAAACATCTTATTAGAAGAATTTTATCTCATGACACATTGATTGAAAATGAAAGAACTATTGTAAATATGATGATTCCTGTTTTTGGTGAAAAACATATTAAAAAATTATCAAAAATTATAAATGATTATCAAAATTCACTACTTGATTATCATAATTATAATTCAATTAATCAACAAAAATTAGAAGTAATTACAACATCTTATTCAAATTGGGATATTAATTGGTCTAATGGTTTTGTAAATTCATATACAAGTTCATCACAATTAGGTAATTATATTGAAACATATAATAAGTTTTATCAAAAGAGATATAAAGATAAAAGAAAATTATTATGGTTACCTCAATATGGTGAAATTGAAATAGAATATTCAGGTATTAAAATTACTCTATTACCAATTCAATTAATGGTATTAGAATTGTTTGAAAATAAAGAATCACATGATGAAAAGTTTATATTAAATCAACCATTTTTTAGTAATTATTCAGAACAATATAAAAATGATATATTAAAAACATTTGAATCATCTGGAATATTAGTTCATTCAAATAATAATTATGTATTAACAACAAATATTTTAAAAACTAATTTAATTAATCTAATTGGTTCACCACTTAATTCAATTTCTGTATATAATGATTTAGCATTAACAAGAAAATATATTACAAGTACATGTATAAATTCTTGGTTAAAAAAGACATCATTAACATATGAACAATTATTTACTCAATTATGTAAAGATATTGTATTATTTACATTAACTAGAGAATTATTAACAGAAACATTGAATTGGATGATAGAAAATGACTATATTAGATTAGAAAATGATACTTATAGTAAGATTTACTATTAAAAAAAATTGATATATTATAATATTAATTATTAATTACTTTATTTTATGACAGATTACGTTATGAATCCTTATTTGAATATTCTAAAGTCTGAAAATAGAAACAATGAATATATATTTGCGAATTTTAAAACGCTATATATTATTTGTTCAAAAACAGGAACAGATTTAGATAATGAAATATATACTTATCAAATAGAAAAAGAAAAATTTAATAAAATTAATAATAATTTATTGTTAATTAAAGCACCAATTAATATGCTTAAAAATTTTAATCATTATAATAAATTAATGGTTTTATCTAATTCAAATTTAAAATCAATTAATACATTTAATTACCAATTAGAAGATAAAAATTTAGTATTAATGATATTAAATATTAATTATGATAATTTAAAAATCTATTTAAATCAATTTGAAAGAAATGGTGAATTATCAGATATATATAAATTATTAGTATTAAATAAATATTTTAATTGTTCAAATTCTAATTATAAAATTTCAAAATATTTAGAAAGTTTAATTAATATTGAATCATCAAATTATTGGTGTAATTCATATAATTTAAATGCTAATTTAACAGATTGTTTTGAAAAAAGAAAATTTAATCTAACTGATAAAGTAGGTGATGGTAATTATTTAGAATTAATATATAAAACTTATGAATATACTGATCCTTCTAAATTATTAAAATCATCAGAATATAAATATAAAGTAACAACAGAAAAAGTATTTAATAAACAAGAGATTAATCAATTATTTGATATATTAGATGAAAAACAAAAGTTTTTATTATTTTGTAATATGATTGTATCAAAAAGATATTGTCATTTAGTATTAAATAATAGTTATATTTTAACATTAATGGAAAATGTTCTTGATGAATTTCCACAATTATTTAGATATTTAATTGGATATGCATGGATAAGATTTTATTTTGATGAATCAACTAAGAAATCATTTACTAAAAAAGATGATGAATTTATTTTTGATATTAATACAGCATCGAAATTACCAAAATATCCATTTATTCTTTCAAATCCTAAGTTAAATCCATATATGCCTATTTTAGTAGATAATAATGTTTTAAAACCAACTGAAAATTTTGGTGGTATTAGTGATTCAAAAAAATCATCACAATTATCGTTTAAAGGATTAGCAAATTTAAATGAGTTTAGAGAAAGATTTAATATTTTTTGCACATCAAGTTCAAAAAATAACTTGTTTGAATTCATTAATTTTGAACAAGATAAAATTGCGATTAGTGGTAGTGTAATGGCTGCTTGTTTACAAAAGTTTCATCCATTATTAAATTTATATGCTTATTTAGAATCATTTGATGATAAATTTAATAGATATTGTAATGAATATTATGCACATGCTGATATTGATATTATGTTTTTAACAGCTGATACTTTTGATTATATGAATAAAGTTAAAAGATTTTATGATCAATTAGTTGTTAATGTTTGTAAAATATATCCATATGCTGAAACACATCATGTTAAAATTAAGCCAGAAAAAATAGCTTATCTTTTTATTAGTGAAAAAGATGTGATGAATAAAGTTTGTGATAATTCACGAGAAAAATTTAATAATATTAAAAAAACTATAGAATCAGATGAAACTAAAGTATTATTTTGTGATATTATCAAAGAACAGTTTGAAATTTATAAATCTTCATTAGATGATAATGCAGAGAAAAAAGAAATGTTTCCTGATTATTATGATTTATCTGACCTCATTTATAAGATTAGAATTGTTGAAGATAGTAATCAAAAACCAAATATGAAAATTAATTATAAATATAAAATTAGTTCACCTCATCTTAATCATAGTTTTGAATTATTTATGGTAAGATATGATGATTTCTTTGCAACTGTTAACTCATTTCACTTACCATGTGTAAGAGCATATTATGATGGTAACAATGTATATTTAACTCCATCATGTATTAGTGCCCATATGACATTAATGAATATTGATTTTAAATATTTTCATGGGTCATCAGCACCTCCTAAAATTCTAGATAAATATAGAATGAGAGGATTTGGTACTTTTTTAAATTCAGATGAAATAAATGTTCATTTTAATTATTCAAGTCAAGATCCATTTTGGAATAATATTTATAATTTAAATATTAAAAATAAAACTACGATTGCAAATAATTGTGGAGCATTATATTATAATCATAAAATATTTCAACCAAGATTATACAATCCTGAATCATTTTATGATGCTTGTCCTGTTGATATGAGTCAAACATATACTCAAATTAAAAATAATAATCAATTAATTACAACAACTGATTTTTTCTTAGAATTATGTAATAGAAATAATCAACAAATACCTAATAATTTAAAATCATTGTATTTATTTTTAGAAAGTTTTCAAACAGTAAATGAAGCAGGTTTTATTAATCCTTTAGAAAAATGGATTATTGAAGCAATTTATAATATTAGTAAATTACAACCAAAGAAAGAAATTAAAAGTACTAACACATCTACTAGTAATAATAAAAATAAATTATATGATATTTCTGGTGCTTACACTATTAATAATTATGATGTTTCAGGTGCAATTAATAATAATAATATGGACGGTTCTGGAAATAATAATTATTAAATTAAAAAAAAATTGTTATTTATTTATTTAAATATATAATTATATATATAATTATGGAATTCTCAAAATATATTCTTAATGATAAAAGACAAGAAACTGTTAAACATATTTTAAAACATATTCAATTAGAAAATTGTAATATAAAAAAAGATGATATTGCTAATAAAATAGAAATTGGTATTTATGATTTTAGTATTGAATATGCTGAAATTAATGAAGTTGAAATGATGATTGAATCAATTTATGATACCAAAGTTGATGAAATTATTGAAGGTTTAAATAATAATGTAAATTTAGTTACAACTTTAGAAGATGCATATAAACTAGCATCTCTTGAATCTGAAAAAATTAATCCTAATAAATATGAAAAATTACTAAAGAAAAAAGAAATTGAAGAATATAAAAAGAATGATATTAAATCATCTAATAGTTTTACTTGTTCTAAATGTAAAAAATCTAAATGTAGTGTTTCACAACAACAAGTTAAAGCTGGTGATGAACCTGCAACTGTATTTGTTAAATGTTTAGAATGTGGTCATGGTTTTAGTTTTTCATAAATTATAGCATCTCTGAGTGACCTCGATGCGTATGTATATGCCCTTCGGGCTATAATTGTTTTTTTATAATTTATAAAAAATAAAATCTAAATATATTTAGTTAATTGCTTACATAATGTCTGCAAACTGGTATGGTGGTATAGTTATTGAAAAAATATTAATAGATGATACACTAGAAAATATATGTAAAAAATTAGAAAAAAATCAATTTAGTAAAAATGCTAAATTTTATTTACGCCCAAATAATCATATAAGTATTTCATTATCAACTGATGAATATATAGATGATTATGAAAATTTTAATAAAGATTTTAATCATTTTCTTAATTCTCATATAAAAAATCAAAATATGATTTTTATTAAAGAGTTTTGTTTTTATACTTTTAGTAATGCATTCAGTATTGATTATATTATTAATTTTAATAAAAAAGAACAATATTATTTATATGATATTAATAAAACAAATCGTTTATCAAAAAAGTTTGATAGAAAAAATATTTCATATATTATAAAAATAAATTAATTTATTTAATTTATTTTTATCAACTTTATTTATTTTAATAATTTATTGATAGAGTTTAATCTGTATTGATTAATACTAAATTTAAATACATTTTCCATAACAACATACCAATTATTTATTAATTTAGGTACAAAACTATCAAAATAATTAGCAACATTTTTTGTTAAAATAGTCATTAATTCAGATTTTTCTTCAATTATAAGTGAATTAAATAATTCATTTAATATTTCTTTTATTGATTGTGGCTCAAAATTTACTTTTTCTTCATAATTTGTAAATATATTAGTACTATTTTGAACAAATTTAGCAGGTAATTCATCATATAATATATTAATAAAAGTTTTATCTTGTTTAATAACAACTGTATCTAAAATATAATTAATGTATCTATTAATATATTTAAAATCATTTGTTTTTAATTTTAAATTTTTAAAAAATAAATCTCTTAATATAAATTCAATATTAAAACATATTACATGTTTTGTTAAATGTATTAATACACGATTTATAAAACTAAGTGGTTTATTTTTTGTAGTGTATTTTGGATTATCAAAATATTCATTACATAAAATTTGTGTTTGATTCCAAAATTTATTTATTAAATCAATATTAATATTATTATTTTGTATATCAGATTGTTCTTTTAATAATATTCTAATTAAACTTAAATTTGGTGATTTTGATAAATTAGTTTCATCCTTAAATAATCTTAACCAATGACAAATGTAACATGTATCATTTACTTTACTTTCATATGATCCAATTATTTTTTTATCTTTTGTAGTAGTAACTGACGTACTTAGACTTTTAGGGGGTATAATTATTAATTTAATATTTATAGTTTCTATTTTATTATTTATTTCAACTATTTTATTATTTATTATATTATAATTAGTTGCTAAAGGATTTTTTAATTGGTTAATTATATCAATATTTTTGTTAATATTATCAATTATACTATTATTTTTTTTAGTTTTATTATTAATAATATTATTTTCTATTTCATTTATACTATTTTCAATTTCATTTATTTTACTGTTAATATAATTATTGACTATTAATTTATTTTTATTTGAAGGAATATCATTATATAATCTATATAAATATACTTCATTTAATTCTAATTCTTTTATATTTAAAAAATTTAAAATAGTATCTTTATCTATTTTATCTTTAAAATTTAATAAATTATCAGTTATATATTCATTAATCAAATAAAAACACATATAAAATGATTCTTGTGTATAATTCATTACATTAAAACCAAAATTTTCATTAATTGACATTATATTAATAATACTTTCATATTGTGGATTTACAAATTGTTCAAATATTTTTAAATATTCATTTTCATTATTTAATACTTTATTAATATGATTTAATGATTCTGTTTTAATTTGTAAAACAGGGTCTTTTTTAAAATTAAATTTTTTATAATTTATATCTAAATTATTTAATGTTTCAAGAGTTTTAAAATGTTTATTTTTAAACAATATTGAAATACAAGGATTTAATTCATTATCTAATTCATAAACTGATGCATTATTATTAATTAATAATTCTATAATTTTATCATCTATTTTTAATCCAAAAAATTGTTTAAGTAATGTTATATTTGAATATTCAAATGGATAAATTTTAAATTGGTCTTTATTTTTATTATATTCATTTAAAAATATATAACTATTATTAACATATTTTTTTTCATCATCTGATTTTTCAAAATCAATATTAGAATAAGATAATAATGTATCATCTGATATGTTTAATACAGTATTATTAAATATATCAGCAGCTCCTTCATCACTAAGTTTTAATATTTTTACTATTTTTTTCATAATTGCATTATGTAATATAATTTCTGCTTGATTTTTAAATAATTCATCTATTATTTTACTTAAATATAATGTCATATTTATTGTGTCTGCTACAAATCCTTTTGATTCAATTAATTTTTTTACGAGGTCATTAAGAGATGGAGTAGATGTAGTATTCATTTTATTAACTAAATCTTTCATTATGTTTAATTTATTAATTTCATAAAACTCATATAAAACTGATTTAATTGATGGTGGTAAATAATCTTTAGTAGGATTATTAGTATAATTATCAGATTCTAAATTTATAACAATTTGATTTAAATAAAGATTTAATAACATATTTTTATCAATATTATCTATATCTATAGTACTATCTGTAATACTACTTTTATTTATTTCGTTATTTATAAATCTATTACTAATAGGGTTACCACCTAATAAATCAGTTAAATCGATATCTTCTTTTTTGTTATTAAGAACGTAATTAAAAATATCTTCTGTAATTGTTAATTCATTATATAAAAATTTAGGTAATTGTTTAGGTAATTGGTTAGGTGATGTTTTTAAATAATTATAATATAAGAAAATATAACCATTAATATCATTCATAAATTTTAAAATATAATTAATATCAATGTTGATATTGATTGGAAATTTACGAACTATTTTATTATACTCATTTATTAATTCTTCATTTAATTTATTTATTGTTACAATAAATTGATAATATAAATAATAAGATGTTGTAATATCTGTTATTTTTTTTGTTCTTAATAAATTATCAATAAAATTATAATATGAATCACTATTTGTAAATATTAATTTTTTTAATAAAATATAATATTTATTAAATTGATTTTCATAAAATTTTATTATCGAACCCTTATATGGAGGTCTATATTGATTAATATTATATGCATACTCATCATTATCTTTATTAGGATTATTATTTCTTATATAATTAAAAGGTAGTAAATTAGTAAAATTACACGGGTGTTTATTAATTCTAATAAAATTTATATCATTTATATCATTTATATCATTAGCAAATGCTGGAATTAATCCACTATATGATAACCCTAAATAAAATGCTTCATCAAATTTAAATACACTAATATTATTAGTTTCATCATCAGTTTTTTGAATAATATTATGAATACCTTTTAAACTTGGTGATGTTTGTAAATTTAGTAGTGTTAGTATTTTATCTTCATATGATACAATTGCACTTGTTAATTGATTAATTATATCAGACGAACTTTTTGTTATTACTTCTTTATAATGTGTAATATATATATCATTTTTTAAAAAATATATTAAATCATATAATTTTTTATCTGGTAAATATTTATTATTTTTTAACATATAATTAATTTTTTCTGTATATGTATCTGTTGCACTCATTGTTTTTAAAAAGGTATCGTCAATTGGTAAATTTACAGTAATTTTACTATCATCTTCAATAAAACAATTGTATAATAATAAATTATTTATTTCAACATTATTATTTTTATCTTTTATAACCTTATCAAAAAATATTAATCGTTTAAATGTTGAATAAGAATATTTTTCAGAAAATAAACATTGAAAATATATTAATGTAGATTTATTTATAGTATAATTTAAATTAGTATTAGAAGCATTATTTTTACATAATATTTTACAATATTCATTATACATTTCTAAATGTTTTGTTTTGTTTGTAATTTCATTTTTATATTTATTTTTATATTTATTTGTATTATTTCCACTACCATCAATAATAGTATCAAACAAGTTTTTAAATTCTGTTAAATCATTATCATTATCTTTATTAATATTTTTACTAATATCAAAAGTATCTAAATCATCAATAATAATAGGTAATCTTGACCCACCAATAAATGTTAAACTATCGAGATTAATAACATTATCTGCAAAATCTAATGAATTATTATGAATAAGTTCTTTATGAATATTTTCCCATAGTTTTGGACCATTATCTGGTTCTATTTGTTTAGTTCTTGGGTTAAAAAGAGCATTAACAATATTATCATTAAATTCAAACCTATTATATAAATCTAAAATAGGTTGTTCATTTAATTGAAAATCATCGTGAAACTGTTGTTCAATTTTATTTTTAAACTCTTTACAACTATCTTTAATTAATTTTTTTAATTTGATTTTATAATCAATATTATAATCATTTTCATCAGATAAATTAAAGTTATTAAATAATTTTTTAATGTTTTTATCTATTTTTTTACTATAATCAACAATTACTTCTTTTTGTATAATTAAATCTTGTGGTTTATTCATATTAATCATTTTATTATTTAAATCTTTTATTACCGAATCTTCTTCTTCTTTCATATTATTGATATAATAATCAATAGTATTTCTAAGACTATCGAAAAAGGGTTTATTTTTAATTTCTTCCCATATTAATATTTTAATTTCTTTAATTTTATCATGATAAAAATTATCTGAATTTTTTGGTTGTATAAACTCTTGAATTTCATTTGTTTCAATAAGTTCAGTATTTCCATTTAATAAATAATGTAAAGGAGTAAAACCAATATCATCTTTGTAATTTATATTAACTTTACATTCTTCAATTAAATATTTACAAATATTATGATATTGTTTTTTACATGCAATATGTAAAGGTGTTTGATTAAATTTGTTAGGTTGGTCTGGATTAACTTCATTATTTACTAAAAATTTAATAATATTTAATCTAACTGCTTCATTTTTATTTTTTGTATCATTTTGTAAAATGCTATGAATTAAATTATTACTATTAGTATCATTACAAATATATAATGGGATTTGATTAATCATTGAAAATTGTAATATTTCTTGTGAATCCATTTGATTTGACAAATTAAATAATTCTAACATATTTCTATTATCAATTAATGGTAATGTAATATATGGTTTATCGAATTTATCAAATTTATTATATTGTTTATCAAATTTATTATATGCCATTATTAAATTATTAGAAAAAAAAATAACTTAAAACTTAATATTTATTTATAATTATATTTATATTAAAAAAAATGTTAAAATATGGCCCAATTATATGTCCAAATAATTTTAAAAGTAATAGAAATTTATCAAGAAAATCTAATGAACAAAATTCTATTATTATTAATAATGGTTTAGGAACAGGAACAAGTTCTAGTTCAGGAACAGGAAATATTGTAGAATCAGCAGATATTACAGAAATAAATACTAAATCAATTAATTCAATTAACGATTCAGCTAGTCCATATATAGTATTTAGTGGGGCAGTAACATTTTCTACTAATAAAAATCAATATATTGATAATAATTTTGATATATATCCATTATTATTTACACGTGATATGAGAATTAATAATAAATTAGTTAATTTTGAATCTGATAAATTAAAAATAAAAACAAATGTTTTAAATATAAATTCTGGATTATCAGATTTTGATTATACTGGTTCTATTTTAGATAATATTATTTCTGGTATTCATTTTAAAGTACCTGATAAAAGTACATCAACTGGATATTATGGCGGTTTATTTTATATGCCTAATTCAAAAATAGAAAAAACATCACCAACATCTACTATTTATAAATGGACACCTAATAAATATAATTATTTTTCTAATAAACTAAAAGGATTTTTTAAATTACAATATTTACCAGAAAATCTTAACTTTTCTACATACTCAAATAATTTAGATAATACATATTTAAACATAGTTGATAATACATCTAATATGAGTAATTTACAAATTGCATCACTTGGTATATGTGATGGTGAAATAGTTAGTATGAATAGTAATCTAACATTTAAAATTGGTGATGGGATAAATGAATCAAAATCTATATTTGAAATAGATTATAACAATATTAATATATTAAATGATTCAAATATTAATTTTGATTCAAAGTTAATAATAAAATCAAATAATACTAATTATATTGAATTTAATAGTGGTATAACAAAAATTTATTCAGATATGTTATTAAACAATTCTAGAATTAATTTAGGAAAATCATTAATAATTGGTACTGAAACAGATGACTGGTTAAGTTTTAATTTATTAGATGATACTATTAATGTTATAAAACCAATTAATATTTCAAATTTAATTATTAATTCATCTATTGAATTTTCAAATACTCCAATTAAGTTTATTAATAACTTGAATATAATTGGTTCAAATTCTGATGATTTAACAAATTTAACAACATTAATGTCATTTACAACTAGTGATATTAATTTACTAAAAGATACATATGCAAATGATTTAATAATAAATAATTCATTTACATTAGCTGATGGGGCTAATTTTAAATTTACTGGTATATTTAATTTTTTATCAAGTACAAATATAAATTTTATGAATTTTAATTCAAATACTAGTTCAATTAATGCATTACAACCATTTTATGTAAATAATTTAAATGTTAGTACAGAATTAAATTTACAAAATGATATACCAATTAATTTTAATTCAAAATTAGAACTAAAAACAAATAATATATCAACTGTTAAATTTGAAGAAACAAAAACATCATTTTATAATAATATTATAATTGATAAAAATGATCCAACAATTACATTTAATTCTGATAAAAAATTAAGTATTAATAATACACAAGTATATTTAGATTTAGATAAATCAGTTAATATAACTGGTACTAATGTGTCAACAGATATTATTAAAGCTTCATTACAAATATCGAATACACAAGCAATTGATTACAATATGACATTTATACCAATTGATAAAACATGGATAGTTTCAGGAATTACTGATATTAGTAATACTATATTATTTGAATTTGAAAATGTATGTTCATTAGGTCAAATGTCAGGTAAATTAACAGGAACAACTAGAAGTTTATCAAGTAATTTATTTTCAGCATATGATATAAATTTATGGACAAATATAAATGTTAATGATGAATTAGATATTGAATCTAATGCATTATTACCAATAAATACAACTAATATAGGTAATTGGTCAATACAAAGTTTACAAATTATTAATAATGAAGGAATATATAATTTGAGAATTAATTGTATTGGTTCAATAACTGATAAAGTAGTATGGGCATTTAAATTAAATTGTCTTTCTATTTAGTTAATAGGTTAATTAGTTAATAGATAATTTATTTTTTAACTTTGCAAAAAGTACAGTTTTGATCACTTGATTGTAAAACATTTTGTTCTTGTTGAACTAACATATTGTTATAAATATTTTGTGCTAATTCATTAGCTCTTTGAGCATTTAATGAATCATAATTTTTAGTTTCAGATTGTTCTTGAAATAATAATTCATCAGAATCTTTAGCTCCAGGAACACTCATTCTAGGCATAGATTCAACTTGTTCGTACCATTGTGATTTTACATCTTCATTAGAATTTAAATAATCATTCATATTATCTTGAGTAGGACCAGACATAGGTAAACATCTACCTTCAATTTTGCATGTATTATTTTGTCTATGATATGCTTTTAAATTATTTAAAATAGAATCTCCGTTTTCTTGTAAGAAATTTTTATAATCATTTCCAGATTTAATTTCATTAACGTTTCTAATATATTGATCAAAAACACGACCTCTTACATATGAAGTTAAAAATCTACCATCATTCATTAAGGGAGGGCAATTATATTTGTAATATCTATTATCCATTATATATATATATATATTAATTAGATTTTTTTTTTAATTTTTTAATATAAAATAAAAAATTTTTATTTTATATTAATTTATTTTTATTTTTTAATTATGATTTTTAATTTCATTAATTAGTTCTACACGGGTTTTCTTTTTACCATTTACAGATAATGGGATTTTTAATTCTAAAGCTCTATCTTGTAATTCTGGTAATTTTAATCTAGTTAATGATTTATTATTATTTGATTCTGTCATTATTGTATTAGAATCTGATACTAGTGTATTTGATTCAGAAACATCTATTTTATTTATTGATTTATTAGAATTATTTGGACTTAATTTATTAGAATTATCTGAACTTGATTTATTAGAATTATCTGAACTTGATTTATTAGAATTATTTGAATTATCTGAACTTGATTTATTTGAACTTGATGTATTAGATTCTGAAACTTTTTTATTTTCTGTATCATTTGAAAAAACTTCTAAATGTGATATATTTTCTTCAGAACTTTCAGTATTAATTTGTTTATTAGTTTGTTCATTTATTTGTTCATTAGTTTGTTCATTAGTTTGTTCATTAGTTTGTTCATTAGTTTGTTCATTAGTTTGTTCATTAATTTGTTCATTAGTTTGTTCATTAGTTTGTTCATCGATTTGTTCATTAGTTTGTTCATCGATTAGTTCATCATTTAGTTCATTAGTTTCTTGATATTCAATATTAATTATTTTAACTAATTTGTCATCTACTGATTTTTCTAAAATTGGTTGTAAATTTTCTGAAGAACTACTATAAACTATTTTATTTATTTTTTTATTTGAATCTAAAACGTTGTAATTACAACAGTTATCATTTTTATTAATATTACAGTTATCATTTTTATTAATATTACATTTTTCAGATGAATTATTAGTTATATTTTTTTTATTAAACATATTTGTAAACATATTTAATAGATTTCCAGGAGTTTCTTTTTCACTAGCACTAACATTATCAGTGTCATTATTTGAATCACTACTAGTTGTAATTAAAGCATTGTTAATTTCATGTTTAACATTATCTTTTATTAAAGGTATTGAAGATATTGAAGAAACTTGTTTAGTAATAAGATTAAGTCTATATCTAATAGACAAAATTTCTTTATATAAAAAATATACAATAATTGAAAGACATATTATTAAAATAAGTTTTAAATCTAATAATCCCATTAAATATATTAATATTATTAATATTCTTTTAACTTACTAAACACAGTAAAAAAAATCTAAATTAATTTAAATGATAAATGAATTAAATTTAATTGTTGCAAATTACCATGTAATTTTTGCAATTATATATTTTATATTTACATCAATATTTAAAGTATTTTTTAGTGTAGAATTTGAAATAGATTGGTTAATTAAACTCTTAGGAACGATAATAGGATATCTATTTCATGATATTATTATTCATTCAACAATTAAAAATAAAACTATATATATTAAAAATTTAATTAAATATTTTATAATTATTTTATTTCAAAATATTTTAAGTTATATGTATTTACATGAATCAGAAAATGAAGTATTTACACTAAAAAATATTTTAAAAATAGAATTTTATTTATTTTTTTATTTAATATTTGATAAATTTAATAATAACTTTTTAGAAGGTGATAATAAAGAATTGTTTAGTGATATAATAAGAATATGTTTAACATATTTAATAGTTGAAAAAATGTTTGGTAAAGATTTAGATAAAGATGATGTAATATATATTGTTAGTATAATTTTTGGTTTAGTATTATTTTATAAATTTATAAATTCATATTTAATTGTAAAATTAAAAAATTTAAGAAAAAAATTAAAAAATAATAAATGGTTTATAAAAAATTAAAATATCTAAATAAAATTATTAAATGTCAGGAGGCTTAATACAACTAGCAACATCTGGAAAACAGGATGTTGCATTAACATATGACCCAGAAATTACATTTTTTAAAAAATTATATAGAAGACATACTAATTTTTCTACTGAAATTAAAGAAATATATTCTGATCAAGAAGCTGATTGGGGTGATAAAGTTTCATTTACTATTTCAGAAGGGGATTTAATTCATCGTTGTTTTATTCAAATTGAATTACCAAAATTATCATTTAATGATAGTTTAATAACAAATGAAAATTATTTAGCATATAAACAAAATTTGATTCAAAAAATAACGAATGATAATACAAAATGGAAAAATTTATATACAAATTTAAAAAATTATATTTCAATAGAATTATTATTATATCAAAAATTACAAATATTATTTTTATCTGATAATATAACATTAAATATTATTAAAGAAACTGTTGTTCGTTTTAATAATACATATAAAACACAAAAGAGTCAATATTCTAATTTAATTGATATTAATATTTTTAATAAAATAAATATGAGTGGTTATTTATTATCAATTAATAAATTATTATCATATGATATAATAGCAGATACAAATTATATATCATTAAATACTATTAAATCAGAATTAGAAAAAGAATATAATTCAATGTATGAATATTTAAAATATTATCATTCAAATTGGAAAATTATAGAAAAACGTTTATTACTAGCTAAATCAGGTAAAATTAATTTTGCATGGAATGAATACTTAGCACATTATTATTTTTCACATTATGAATTAGAAATTGGAGGTCAAATAATAGAACAATATAGTGCCGATCAATTACATATTTATCAAATGCATCATATAGATGAAAATCAAATAGATAATTATTTAAAGATGATAGGTCATTATTATGATTTAATTGATTTTAATTCAAATGATAAACCAAATAAAATTATAATCTGTCCATTATTATTTTGGTTTTGTAAAAAAGCTGGTGCTGCATTACCTATTGTTGCTATGCAAAATACATCAGTTCAAGTAAATTTAACAATAAATGAATTAAAAAATTTAATATATTTTAGAGATTATGAAAATGAGTATTATAAAGTATGTGAATTAAATTCATTTACAGATATTTCTGGATTAAATTATACAACAAAGACATATGATATGGAATTAAAACAATATAAATATACTTTAACAAATATAAATAGTGTTGCTCTTGCACTTATTTATCCTAATTTAAATTCAACAGAAATAAATTTTTTATTATTAACTTTTGGTACTAATAATGTATTAACATTAAATAATTGGATTTATTTTAAAAATAATTTATATAAATATACTTCATTATCAAATAAGATAGGAGGATATGATAATTTTATTGATTATAATTTATTAATTAATCAAATTGAAAAACCTAATTTTAAATTATTATGTGAATATGGATATATTGATGATGTTGAAAGAAATAAATTTGCCAGTTCTAAATTAGAATATGTTATTGAAACATTCCAAGAAAATATTTTTGATGTTAATAATATGTTATTATTTGATGGTGAAATATCAATTGACAGACCTAATAAATATTTAAAATGGATTATACAACCAAAAATATTTTTAAATGGATTATCAGAATATGGAAAAACATACCCATTTTTATATGATTTTTCAAACTACTTTACTAATAAAATTTATGATAGTCAAATATTAACATTAAATCAACTTGATATTATTAATAATTTAATTAATTCATCATATTATTCATTAGTAACTGGATATAAAGGATTAAATAGAACCTTACCAGATGGTATTACATTTTATAGTTTTTGTTTATTTCCAGAAGATTCACAACCATCAGGAACAGCAAATTTAACAATGATTAAAGATAAAAAATTTAGATATGAAATGAATGCTAATTTTTTAAATGAATATTTTTTATCTAATTTAAATCCAAATCAATTAGGATTACAATTTAAAGTAATGTCTACTGCCTATAACTTTTTTGTTGTTCATCAAGGAATTGGACGATTAGTTTTTGCAAATTAAAATTATATTTTTTTTTATTAAATAAAATATAATTTACTTATATTCTGATCCGGCTCTCTCTCTCCGGCTATATAATAAAGTGAATTCACTTTTCACTTTATTTCACTTTATAAAAATTACTTAAGGATATTATTTCTTATATAATATATATGACTGAAAAAATGAATTTCATCTCGAACTATATATGTAAAATTTGTAATAAAGAATACTCTAGTCAAAGTAGTTTATGTAATCACAACAAAAAATTTCATAAAGTGAATAACACTAAAGTTCAAAATGTTCAACAGAATGTTCAAAATGTTCAACAAAATGTTCAAAATGTTCAACAACATGTTCAACTAAATAATAAAGTATTAAAATCATTAACATGTGAAATATGTAATAAAATATTTAATTCTAGATCAACGAAATCTATGCATAAAAAAAAATGTAAAGAAAACAATCAAAATGAAATAGAAGATTTAAAAAATACTATTAATGTAATGAAAGAACAGATAGCATCAATATTAAAGGAAAAAGGAAAGGTTCATCATAAAACCCTACAAAAAATTAATAATCAATTAACAAATATTAATAATAATGGTAATATAAATAATGGTAAAATTATAAATAATACCTTTGTAAAATTCGGCGATGTAGATTATCAAAGAATATTAAATAATAAACAAGTAAAACATATACTAAATCAACAGTTTATGTCAATTGAAGAATCAATAAAATTAATTCATTTTAATAAAGATTTACCAGAATATAATAATGTATTTATAACTAATATGAGAGATGATATTGGATATATTTTTAATGGAAAAGAATTTATTTCAGTTAAAAAAAATGAAATGATTAATGAACTAATTGATAGTCATATTAAAGAAATTAATTTATCATTAGAAAAAAATAAGAATAATTTAAATGAGAAATATGTAACTAGATTAGAAAAGTTTTTAGATATGCTAAATGACGACGATACTAAATTTACTGACCAAAATAATCAACGAACATTTGCTAGTTATAAAGCATACAAGATGGATTCAATAAAATTATTAATATATAATTCATCAGATAAAAAGAAATTAGATGAATTACAACGTATAGAATTACAAGAAAAAATATATGATGAAAATGATAGTGATGATTTTGATAATTATAAAATAAATGATGATAATAAATTAATATTATAAATTATATCTACTAGCTCTAAGTTTTTCAATATATTCAACAGTTAGTTCATTGTTTTTTAAAGGTTTATTACTTTCAATGGGTTCTAATTCAGGTTCTAATTTAGTTTCTAATTTAGGTTCTAATTTAGGTTCTAATTTAGGTTCTAACTCAGTTTTTAATTCAGGTTCTAATTTAGTTTCTAAATCAGGTTCTAACTCAGTTTCTAATTTAGTTTCTAATTTAGGTTCAGGTTCAACTTCAGAAACTATATTTAAAGTATCTTCAGGTTTTGATGATAAATTATGAGAAACCATAAATAAATTATCATATGATTCATCAACAAAAGTTTCACATAATTTACTAATTTCTTCAAGTTTATTATTTCTTACTATTTCATCATATTTTTTATTTAATGTTTCATAGGTTTGGTCAAGTTCTTCGTTATTATTATTTGCTGATTTAAAATGTGATGGTGCTGAGAACATACTATCATAATCAGTTGATACAACCTCTGGTTGATATAAAAATATAAAATTATCAAAAGAAATTTGATTAGTTTCTTCTAATTTAGAAAAAATATTATATTTAGTAATAAATAATTCAGGAATTTTAAAGTTATTATTAGTTTCTTTTAATTTTTTAAATTTTTCATATAATTCTAAATCATAATTATATTCATTTTCTTTTTCTTGTATTTTTTTCTTTTCTTGTTTTAATAAATTAATATGATATGTTATATCTATTTTTTCTTGTCCAATATCATTCATTAATTTAGTTTTTTTTTTATTATCTTCTCTTTTTTTCATAAATTCAGAAAATGTTGATTCAACTGATTCAACTGATTTTTTAGATTTTATTGATGATTCAGATTCAGTACTAATATAATCAACATTTAATTCAGATTCAGTATCAGATTCAATATCTGAAAAAATATTATTATCAGTAGAAATAGTTGTTTTTGAACTATTACTAAATGATTCTAAATCATTGTCATTATTATTTTTATTATTAATTGTATTATTAATTGTATTATTTGTATTATTAGTATTATTAGTAACAGTAAAATAAATAGTTTCACTATCAATTTTTATATTTGTATTTTGTTTAAAAGTTTCAATAACTACATTATCTGTATCCTTAATAAAATTTGCATAGTAACAACTATATAAAAAATCTCTTCCTTCATCATAATTAAAATAATATCCAATATTATTATTATTAAGTTTTAATATATATATACAAGTCATTAAATATATATAAAAACATTTTTTTAAATATATAATAATGTTAGAATATAAAACTGTAATTTATAAAAATTTAACAATTAATCAACAAAATACAATAAATGTATTTATTACAAATAATTTTCCAAATATTAAATCTGAAAATTTAGGATTAGAACCAAATACAATTATTATTTTATGTTTAGAATCTAATAAAATTATTGGATTAGTATGTTTATTAAGTAATGTATTATTAAAATCTAAATTAATTGATAATAAAATTTCATTAAATTATTATAATTTTTGTGAAGAAACACAAATTGATGGTATGTTTATATATAATTTATGTGTTAATAATGAATATAGAAATAAAAATATTGGATGTACATTAATTAAAAATTGTATTGATTTTATAACAAAATATAAACTAGATTATGTTCATACTCAAGCACAAAATGATGTTTCAAAAAAATTATTTATTAAAAATGATTTTAAAGAAACAGGAAGACATAAAATAAATAATACTATTTTTTATGTATTTAGTAAATTTATTTAATAAATAATAAATAATAATATAATCAATAAATAGAATAAAATAAATTTAATAAATAGAATAAAATAAATATATATAAATAGAAACATTTATATATATTTATGCAACCTGTAATATCAAATATTAATAATATTGGCTTATATTATTATTGTGAAAATTATCAAAAAAAAGAAATGTTAATAAAATTATTATTTACTATTTCAAAAGGTGTAGATTTAAGTTTAATTATTGTAAGGGGTGATGGTTTATGTTTATTAAATTCAGTATGTTCTTCATTATATTATATAATTCATAATGAAACTAATGACGATAATGTAAATGATTATTGTCAAAATACAACATTATTAATTGATAAAAATTTTCAAAATATATCAAATCAATTAGTATCTAAAATGAATACAACAATAGAAAATGCATTTTTTTATTCTAGTTTATTTCCAATTCAAGATAATTATCAATTTGCACAATTAGGTCAAGTATTAAGTACTGTATTAGATACTGTAATTGTTAGTATAGAAATTATGGAAAATGACGTTGCATTAATTGGTGTATTTCCAAACGGTGAAACTTTATATTTTGATAGTTCAATAACACTAGAACAAATTTATGATAATGTAAATACTAAAATATGGAAAGTAGTATTTGTTCTTTCATTAGGAAGACATTATAATTCATTAATACCAATAATGAATAAATCACATGTTGATTTTTTTAATTTAATTTATAAAGAAATAAATTGGATAAACTTTTAAATTATAATAAAAAGATTTTAATATATATAAAAAATAAGTTATTATATTATATATATTAATGAAAATTATTTCATGGAATGTAAATGGTATTAGGGCTATATTAAAAAAGGATGATTTTATTGATTTAATAAATTTAGAAAATCCTGATGTATTTTGTATGGGTGAGACAAAAATCTCATGTCCTTTTGAAAGTATTCAAGAAGAAATAACAGAAAAGTTAAAATCAAAATATTTTCATTATTGGAGTCCATGTAAAACAAAAAAAGGTTATAGTGGAACCGCAATATATACCAAAAAAGAACCAGAAAAAGTTATTTATGGTTTAAAAATAGGAGATACTGAATATGATGACGAAGGTAGAGTTATAACATGTGAATTTGATAAATATTATTTATTACATGTATATACACCTAATTCAGGTCAAGAATTAGCAAGATTAGAATGGAGAACAGAAACATGGGATAGAATGTTTAGTAAATTTATTGAAAAACTACAAAAAACAAAACCAGTAATTGTATGTGGTGATTTAAATGTTGCTCATAAAGAAATTGATTTAAAAAATCCAAAAACTAATTTAAGAACAGCTGGGTTTACTATAGAAGAGAGAACATCATTTGATAAATTATTAAAAGATACTGAATTAGTTGATACATTTAGAAGTTTAAATCCAGAACTAATAAAATATAGTTATTGGTCATATAAATTTCAGGCTCGTTTGAAAAATGCAGGATGGCGCATAGATTATTTTTTAGTTGATAAAAAATTATTAAAAAAAGTTATAAAAAGTGATATTTTAGATACTATAATGGGGTCAGACCATGCACCAATAGTTTTAGAAATAAAAATTAAATAAAAAAGTATAAAAATTTTTTCCCAATATTAATATATAATATGCTTAATGAACATCTTATGATTGCTCTTGTAGCAGCTGCATTAAATTTCCTTTTATCAATGGTTCTTCCTTCTTTATTAAAAGACAGTAAATTACCATTTGCTCAAGAAATTAAGAAAAATTATGAATGCAATAAAGAAGTAATGTTAGTATCATCCTTATTAACTGTTGTTTTTGTTTATGTTTCTCTTCAAATTACTCCCTGGGTTTCATCCAGTGTATATTCTAGATTAAGTAAATTAAACACTATTCCTCAATTACCCGTATCCAATTTTTCTAATTAAATAAAAAAAAATTGAAAATTTATTATATATATCATCATTATAATATATATAATAAAACAAATATATAATATCTATAATAAACAAAAATATAATATTTATAATAAAACAAAATATAATATAATAAAAATAAATATGCAGACTTTTAGTCAGAGTAACAAATATATATCATATTATGATTATAATAATAAAATACAAATTATAATTCATAAATATGATGATATAATTGAAGTACAATATAATAATGTGTTATTTAATATAAATAAATCAACAGTAAAAATACATAATAATAGGGCGAGTATTGATTTTAATTTTAATACAATATTAAAAAATAAAATAATTGGTGCATTTAATTTGTTAATTATAGAAATTAACAAATTAAATAATAAAGAAACTATTTTTTTCAACGAGAAAATTAAATTAGAAGAATTAATATTAGTTTATTAGTTTAATGATTTTTATTTTACTAATATATGATTTTTTTATTCTATCAATAAAGACCAGACATCTTTATTTAAAACGCATCCTAATTTTTCAAGTTCTTTAGCTTTTGGTGTAATAAATTTTTCATTTTTAAAATTGATAATATAATAAAGTTCTTTTTTATCAGACATTTTTTTAGTAGTAATATCAACAGGTCTATCAACAATTTTATTAATAGAACCAATTCTATTTTTAATTCTATCTTCAAGATTATATGGAAATTGATATTTAGGATGATTAAATGGTATAATAACATATGTTTTTTTATTACCATCTTTAGTAGTAGAGTATTTTTCAAGATATAACATTTTATCACGTAATTCGTTACATATTAATTCTCTTGTTAATTTATCAATACGATCAATTTCATTTTTAGAAATATTGGGTATTTTTTTAATTAAGTCCATAAGATATTTTTTATCTTTTGCGGTTGAACAAACAGCGCCTTTAAATGTTGGTATACCAGTACCTCTTTTTTTATCATCATTTTTAATATATTGTTCTCTAATTTTAAATAAATCATCATCATCATTAGCTAATTTATTAAAATTTTTATCAATAATACCAACAATAAAATTTTCATCTCTATCATTATAATAATTTAATGCATCATCAAAATTATATCCAATTTTATTTTTCTTTGTATTATTTTCATCTTTAAATTCATTATTTTCAGTTTTAATATCACCAAATTTTTGTTTAACATAATTTTCAATAGAAACCATATTACTAGTAGAAATTGGTAAATTTTGACGATAGAACATAGTAACATCTTCATTTTCGTCAAAAGGTTGAAATATATAATATTTATCTCTTTGTATAATATAACCAGGTCTATTAAATTTATCATAAACAGTATCTTTAAAATTATTAAAATCATTTTCATTTTTAGGCATAAGGTCTTCAATAGCTTGATCTAAGAAATAATTATCAAAAAGTTGAAGTGCTTTTTCGTTCATATTTTTTTTAATTTTTTTCATAATTTCATTATATAAATAAACATGTTTGAATCTATATAAATCTTTAATTTTATTTTTAATAATATCAATTTCAAATTTAGCTAAATTATCATTAAATGTATTATAATCAATATTATCAAGTGATAATTTATCATAGGATTGTGTTTTTTCATTCCAATATTTATCATTTAATTTTTGTGAATCACATTTTAATTTACATTCTTGAAAATCACATAAAGCAGGACATATTTTTTTACCAGCTTTAACATTTTCTAATGTTGGAGGAACACAACCAATACTTTTTTCAGCTTCTTCAGGGAATACATTGCCATTTAATAATAAAGGACAATCAATAGCAATTTCTTTTAATGCATGTTCAACTTGTTTAACTAATAAATATTTTAATTCTGCTTTTTGATATAAAATTTCATCAGTAGATAATGTTGTTTTTTGTTTTTCTTTTTTAGATAATTTTACACCAGGTTTAGGATTAATAGAAACAACATAACGATATACATGTACTTTAGGAAATCTATTTTTATCATTAATTGTATTAATATGTTTACACATACGAATACCTCTACCAATAACTTGGTCAACTTTACCTAAATTATAATGGACATCAAGAATATGTATTTCACTAACATTTTCTAAGGTAATACCTTCGTTCATAACTTTAGAGCCCAAACATATTTTAATATTTTTGCCTTGAATATTATCAGGGTGATTAAATACTTCTCTAATATATTTTTGTTTAATTTCAGGTATTTCTTCACCACCTTCTTCCGCATTACCAGTAATTAAAATAAATGTAGCAGGTTTAAAATCATTAACATTACCAGATTTTTTATATTCTTTATATGTTTTTCCAGTTAAATAATCAACAGTATCATCTTTAATATCATAATTTCTATAATTTTCTTGATATTCTAAATAACCATTCATTTTTAGTGCTTCTGCAAATATTTCAATACCACCAGCTTTAACTAAATTAGAATAAACAAAAGCAGTACCTGGGTTTTTATCACTTTCGCCATTTTCAAATAATTTATCTAATTTTGAAATAGCTTTATAAAATTTAATTGAGAATAATTTAAGATATTCTTTTTTTAATATTAATCCAGAAATAAGTTTATTTTCAGTAACTTTTAAAAAATCATTTTCAATATCTTTTGATAATTTATTATTAAATAAATCTTTATTAATTAATGATTTTAATTTTTCACCATCTGTTTCAATTTGTGAAATAACAGTATTTATACCTTCAGTAGAATAATATCCGAGTAATTTATTTTTTTCTTTATTTAATCCAGGGAAAACGAAATTAGCAGCAGCAGAAGAAGCTCTATCTAATGTATCATCAAAATTTTTAGTAGTTTCTAAATAGGTTTGATATTGAAAAGGTTCCATAAAACATTTAATAACAGGAGTGAATAACATTCCATCAGGAATAACACCTTTATCTATTTTTTTAGCAAATGTATATGGTATATTACCTCTGAAAAAACTAATATATCCACGGGCTTTATCTTTTAAATGTTGTAATCCATCAGGTTTAAATTTCATATTATAATTTTTTTCACCAGTAAAAACATCTTCCCTAAGAATAGGGTCATTTTGAGGTCTAATAAAATTTAATAAATCAATAATATCATCTGCTAAATTTTTCATAGGTGTTGCAGTTAATAATATAACACGTAAATTAGTTGATTCTTTTATAATTTTTTTTAATGCTTCACCATAATCATTACCTGTTAAATTATGTGCTTCATCGATAATTAAAACAGAATTATTCATATTATTAATTCTATCTACAACAATTTCTCTTTCAATATCACCTTCTTCATTTTTTCTAAATGAAGATTTAATTTTATTATCTTCACCAATTTTTTTTTCAGTAATTTTTTCACCAAGTACTTTCTTATAAAAGGTTTTATAAGATAATATTTTATAATATTGTAATGCACCATTAATAGCAATTTTATATTCTCTTTCTGCTTCTGCTTTTGTCATTTGACTAATTAGTTCTTTATTTTTCAAATATGTTTCACCAGTAAATTTTAATAATTCACTTTTAAAATTTTCACGAATATTAGGACCAGATGTTAATACATAAATTTTTGTATTATATTTTTTTACTTGGTCTTTAAATTGTTCAGCTATTGTAATAACTGTACCTGTTTTACCAGTACCAGTTCCATGCATAACTAATAAACCTTTATAAGGTGTATCTGGATTAATAAGATTTGATAATATTGCTTGTTGTTCTCTTAATTTAAATTCACCAGCACAAACTTGGTCTCTATAATTTTTAATATCTTCATATGATTCTAATTTTTTTCTAGGTTGAATTTGATGATAAAAAAACTCTCTTTTTTTAAATATTTTAGATTGAAATTCGTTATCTACAGGATTTGGATATGAAAAATCTTTAATTAAATTTTTTTTTTTGCTCATAATTAATTAGTTATAGATAATTATTATATATTAAGTTTAAAATTAAAAAAAAATTATTAAGTAATTTAATATATAAATTTATAAATGGAAAATATTTCTACAAGAAAATATAATTCTGTTTTTAGAAAAAATTTAAAAGATAAAATATCAAAACTTAATTCAAAATCTGATTACATGTATATATATAGAATTATTTTAGATGAACTTGGTGACAAAATGTCAATTAATAGAAATGGAGTTTATTTTAATCTTAATATATTAAATGATAATACTATAGAATTACTTAATAATTTTATTTCAGATAAAATTGATAGTGAAATTAATACTGAACAACAAAAAATTAAATATGAATCATATGCTAAAGAAAATACTGTTCAAAGTGAATTTTTATATGGTCCTAAATTATCAAATCAAGATAAAACAATACTTAAAAGACTACATCTAAAAATGTAAAAATTATCATACACTATTAAAATGTAAAAATTAACATACACTATTAAATTGTAAGGTATAAGAATACCTTCCTAACTTAATATTTGAAATATTAAGTTTATGTATATCTTCATTATTAATATTTGTATTTATATTTGTTATATTTGTTATATTTGAAATATCTTGTTTTTCATAAGAACAATATATTTTATTTTTAAAGTTATTTTTTATAAAATTAAAAACATAAGGAGAAATTTCATTAAAACACATATCAAAGTATTTTAATAATGATATGTTTAATAAATAATTATCATCTAATTTTTCAATATAATGATTATTATTTAAATATAAATTAGATTTAATATCTTTAAAATTTACTAATATTCCATTATTAATATTAATTTGATAATTATCATCTCCTTCTAACATATAAAAACAGTCTAATGGCATATTAATAGATAATGATGAATGAAATACCATATTATTTTTTACATTAAAATTATTAATTTTAGTTACTTCTTCAGTATTATCTAAATTATAAATAGCATTATTATTAATTTTACTTAATGTTTTATGTAAATAATATGCAGGAATAATAAGTGCAAATTTTTTACCATTTATTTCATGTGTTTTAGATAATATACCAATAAGTTTATTATTATTATCATAAACAGGAGAACCAGACATTGATTTAATAATTGTCCCTGATTTAACAAGTGCGTATATATATATAACAGAAGGATTTGTTGGTAAATGATGTAAATTTATTGATTCTGCATGAGCGATTGATAAAATTACATCAGAATTATTTATATAAACACGTTCATTAATTATTGGTAATTTTATTCTTAGCTTTTTATAAATATTAATTTCATCTATAACTATATTTTTTGTATTAAATATAATTAATTCATTCCATATCGGTTGTTTATATATTTCTAATATATTATTACTATTATTACTATTATTACTATTATTACTATTATTACTATTATTACTATTATTACTATTATTACTATTATTACTATTATTACTATTATTACTATTATTGCTGTTATTACTATTATTACTATTATTACTATTATTGCTATTATTACTATTATTACTGTTATATGTATATTCACTAAATGGTAATCCATGATGAACACTAACTAAATAATTATTTTTCTCATGATTAATTATAAAACACGATAATTTCGTTTTTATAGATAATCCCAAACATTCTTGCATTGTACATGACAGCATAATTTATAATGTTATTATTATAAAAATTAAAAAATTCAATTTTTTATAAAAAACTCTAATATATTAGCATCACTGACATTATTTATATCACTTATATGATCTTTTATATTAAAAATAAACTGTGTAGGTGTATATTTATTTTCTGGTAATTTTTTTAATAAATTTTGAGGTATATTTCGTTTAATTAATTTATTATAAATTGTATTCATTTGATAATGGTCACATCTTGACATATGTATTTTTAAATCAAATCGACCATCTCTATAAAATACAGGATCTATTCTATCTAAATTATTTGTTGTTGCTATAAATATTAAACCATCTGGTGTAATAGTACCTTGTAATAAATTTAAAAAATATTCTAATGTTAATTCTTTTATTATTTCTGATTTAGGATTAAATTCATCAAAATCATCTTCTTTTTTATGAACTAATTTACCAATTGTATCAATATCTTCTGTAACAATGATACCATTATTATTTACAATATAATTAAATACATTATGTAAATCTTCATTTGTTTTAATAATATTACTAAATGATAAATAATAAATATCTTTTTTTAATTTTGATGCAATTGCTTGTATTGTAGACGATTTACCTGTTCCAAATTCACCATGTAATAATATACATAATTTATTAGATAAACCAAGACTATTAAACAATTCTTTTTTTGTAGAAAATTTATCTAATGATGATTTTAATTTTATTTCATCAGCTTTTTTTAAATATATTGTCTCAAAATCACGATATGACTTGTTTATTAATTCTGGTTTAATTAGTTTATTATTAATATTTATTTTAAATATATTTGTAACTGTTTTTTTTAATTTTATATAATTAATAAAATTATTAAATTTAATATTTATTTCATCTTCAGATATTTCAGATTTAATACTAAAATTAATAAAATCATTAAATTCATATAATTTTTTTTTATCACATGAATTTTTAAATTTCATGTGTAAATCATTTTTTATACTAATTTCTAAATTATCATAAAATATTACTATATTTGTCCAGGTTTCTTCAACATTGTCTGTAATTAAACATATATTTTTATTATTTAAAATTTTATATTTTGATTCATTATTGTTTAATAAATAATTTATTAATCCTTGTGCGAATTCTAAATCTGAATATAATTTAATATTTAATATATTAAAGTGTTCTTTAGTTTTTTCAATAGATTTTGATTCATCTACTATTTCTTTAGTTGATTCAGTTACTATTTCTTTAGTTGATTCAGATTCAATTACTATTTCTTTAGTTGATTCAGTTACTATTTCTTCAATTGGTTTAGATTCAATTACTATTTCTTTAGTTGATTCAGTTTCTTTAATATAATTTAATATGATATGTTTATTATATTTAAATAATCTAAAAGTATAAAAACTAAAAAATAAAAAATATTTTAATAACATAATAATATAATATTAGTAATATATTTTTTTTAGTTTAGACTAATGTTTAACAAATATTACCAACTAATTTAAAACTTTTCTTAGATAAAAATTCAATATTATCAGTAGTTAATAAATCATTAGTTTTATCTTCTTTATAAGTCCAAATACTACCATTATTTAATGATAGATATAATTTATCATTATTATGATAACCAATTAAAAGAAGACCTTCAAGAATATTTCCAAATTCTTTTTGTTCATTTTCATGAATTAAATTAACTTTTTGATAATATTCATCATTATAAAATTCATAATCATGTTCATATTTTTCAAAATCTTCTTTAATATAATCATGTCTAGATAAATATAAATCTTCTATTTCATCAACAAATTTAGAATTATTTTTATTTTCTTTTTCTTTTATATCATTAGAAAATTCAAATTCAGATAAATCAACAAAATATAGTTTATTATCGTATTTAATTATTGATGATTTTGATAATTTATCTTTAACTTTTTGATCAATAGTTAAATTATTATTATTAAAATCATAACCAGATGAATTAATTAATTTACCAATTTTAATAAAACAAACATATTCAATATTATCATCTGAGTTATTTAAATCAATACAAAATACATCTAATGTATTAATATTGATAAAATAATTATCTATTTTTAATATTCCGTTAAATAAATTATCAAAAGTAGAAATTACAGTATATGGATATGATATATTACTATGTTTTAGTTTAATTACATTATGTGTATATTGTGTATCAATTATAAAAACTTGAACATAATTATCTTTAATATGCTCATTTTTTTTAGTTAATACTTGAAAAATTTCTTTATTATTAAGTATTTCATATGTTTTAGTTGTTCCTAAAAAAGAAACATGTTTAAATTTATTTTCATTAAAAATATCTGAGTATTGTTCCATTATAAAATATTCATTAGATTTTAAAATATTAATAAAAGTATCATTTATTTTTTCCATTATATATTTATAATAATTATGTTTTTAAATATAATATAATTTAATTTAATATAATGAGTAATAAATTAGATACTTATATTGAAAATCAATGTAATAAATTTATAAATGAATATAGTGATGAAGATTTTATATTAGAAACATGTTATAAAAAATTATTAAAGTATAATAGTAATATAACACATATATATTTATTTATTGTACATAAAAATAATAATATAAATATTGTTTTTGGTGATGGTGATAATCGAAAAATAAAAATAATTGACATTATTACAAAAAATATTAATTTACTTAAACAAAATTTAGGAGATTTACCTGATTTTTATTTACCATTTTATGTAGCAGATACATATTTTTATTTTGATAATGATTTACCATTTTTTGTAGAAGCAAAACCAAATAATAAAAAAGGTATATTATATCCAGATAAAGATTATTATTATATTAACATCGAAAAAGAGTTTTTAAATTATGAAGAATTTAAAAAAAGACTTTATGATAATAACTGTGCAAATTTAAGTGGAAGAAAAGACAAAATTTATTTTTCTGGAGCCAATACTGGTTCTGATAAACATAATATACGTATGAAATTAAAAGAAATAACTGAAAAAGATAATAAATATGAAATACATATTGCTGATAAATTTGTTCCAATGTATAAATTTTGTAATTATAAATATTTATTAAATCTTCCGGGACATCAACCATGGTCATATCGTATGACTAAAATTTTATTAATGAATAGTTTGATTTTTGATGTTGTTGTATTACAACGCTATATTAATACAGATAATACCATTAGTAAAAATAATAAATGGATACAATTTTTTAGTAATTATTTTGTAAATGGTAAAGATTATATTGAAATAGAATATGAATGGACAGACCATGTTACAAAAGATACAGAAGTATATGATAAAATATATAAAAAAATTAATAAATTATTTGATTATTATCAAAATAATCCAAGTAAATATTTATCTATTATTAAAAGTGCTAGTGAAAAAGCAAATAAATTAAATATGGATTCATGTAATCAAGCAATCCAACAATTAATTTTATTATTTATAAAAAAAATATATAAAAATAATTCTAAAAAAGATGTATCCATTTTTTTAGATAATTTAATAAAATTAAATAAAAACTAAATAAAATTAAATAAAAAATATATTTAAAATATTATTTATTATATTTAATATTATGGAGTTAAATAAATTATACGAATACGAAAAATATAAAACTACCAAAGAAAATTTAAAAGCAACACTAGATAAATATGGTGTTGCTATTATACCAAATGTACTATCAGATGAAGAATGTGATGAAATGGTAAATAATATGTGGGATTTATTAGAACATTATAGTAAAAATTGGGAAGTACCAATAGATAGAAATAATGAATCAACTTGGAAATATATTATAAATTTATATTCAGAACATTCAAATTTGTCAATGTTAATAAGTTATTGGAATATTGGACATTGTAAAATGTCATGGACTAATCGTCAAAATCCAAAAGTATTAGAAATATTTTCTTATTTTTGGAATGTAAAACCAGAAGAATTATTAGTTAGTTTTGATGGTGTTAGTATTCAAATGCCACCAGAAGTTACAAATTATGGTTGGTATGATGAAGCAAAAACATGGTATCATACAGACCAAAGTTATACAACACCAAAATTTAAATATTTACAATCATGGATAACAGGATTTGATGTAAATGAGGGTGATAGCACATTATCATTTTATGAATCGTCAAATAAATATCATGATGAGTTTAGAAGCTTATATAATATAACAGATAAAAGAGATTGGTATATGTTAAATGAAGAGCAAGAAAGATTTTATAAAAATAAAAATTGTATAGAAAAAAGAATTAAATGTCCTCGTGGTTCATTAGTTTTATGGGATGGAAGAACAATTCATTGTGGAACACAAGTAGAACCTTCTAGAGCAAAAATAAATTTTAGATGTATTAGTTATTTATGTTATGCACCAAGAGAATTATCAGATGAATATAATTTGGATTTAAAAAGAAAAGCATTATCTGAATTACGAACAACATCACATAATCCATGTATTATAAGATGTTTTCCAACTAATCCATATTTAAATAAAAATATTAATGATATTATTAATGTAATAGAAAAACCAGATTTAACAGAAATTGGAATGAAATTATCAGGTTTTTAAGTTATTTAATAATTACAAAATAAACAAAACTAAATTATTTAATTTACTAAATAAAATAATTTAATTTCTCATATTATATAATTTAATGTGTATTGAAACATGTTACAAATTTTTTGAAAAAAAATATAATGACCAGGATTTTGTACAAAAGATAGTAGGAGGATCTACATTTGTATTAGAAATGGTACGTGTTTTATTTGGTTCATTTTTAGTTGTGTTTGTTCCACAAAAATGCGGTGATCATATATGTGATTTGACTGAAAAATTATATACAAATGATATAATATACAAAATAGGTTTTACATCAAATGTAATAACATTAATATCATTTACTACAATATATATGATTGAAGGTCGACGTGAAACATTATTAATAAAATATTTACATGTTAATAATAAAAAACCAACAGATGGTGAAACAATTGGTAAAATATTAGAAATATTACCAAATGAAAAAAAAGATAAAATATTAAGATTAGATAATTTATATAAAACAACAACAAATTATGCAATTATGTGTTTTATAATAAATACTATAATATGTGGAATTGTTATTTTTGATAATTATTTAAATAATAAATCAATAACAACATATATTTCAAATGTTTTATTTATGATAACAAAATTATATGATATTCATTATACATCTTATACTGAACCAAATATATTTTTTTCTGCATATCTTAAAAATAAAATACAATATAATGATATTGATCCTAAATATTTAATAAAATTACAAACTGAAAAAACATTTGAACCAATTATAGAAAAACAAGATGAACCTAATATTAATAATCAAAATTATTTTACTTTAAATATAGAAGAATATGATGATATTTCTAAAATAATATAAAAAATTATAAATTCTATCTAAAATTAATGAATAAAGTTTTATTAATAGTTTTAATTTTTTCATTTATTTTTAATATTGTATTATTTATACTATGTTGTAAATTTTATAATTATGATAAATTATATGTAAAAGAATCAACAAATCCAAAATTAGGACGTGGTGTATTTACATCTAGATATATAAAAAAAGGTGAAATAATAGAACAAGCACCATTTATAATACAACATCGTGAAGATTTTATTGGAAATATCACAAATTATTTATTTACTTATAATCAAGATTTAGACTTATCCGCTGTTGGTTTTGGTTATTCATCTTTATATAATCATGATGATGATAATAATGCATATTGGCAAATTGATGATAATTATATATATATTATTGCATTAAAAGATATTCCAGAAAATCATGAGATATTTATATCATATGGTGAACCTTATTGGGAAGCACGAGATATGCAAAAATTAAATAAAATAAATTAAAAATTTGATTTATTATTATATTAAAATTATTTCTATATTAATATAAATGAATAATAAACCAAAATTTAAAAGAGTTAATTATGCAGAAAGAGCCAATGAACCATTTGTTATTGAAGCAAAAAATTTATTACAAGTTAAAAATGCAAAAATGATTGGTTCATATGCACGATTTGGTAGAGAAAAAGCATGTGATATGGATTTAACAGAAACACTTAATATTAGTAAAGACAATATAGCAGATGATTTAGAAAAATATTTTAATGATTTAAAAAAAAAAGATGTTACTATTTTAAAAATATCATTTGATATTATTAATGAAGACATAAAAAAAATAATGAATCATATGGGATATATTGATGGAACATTAACAGTTCATGAGTATAATTTAAAATCTAATAATTTAATATCAGATGATAAAAATATTCAAAAATTAATTCAAACATATAATAAATCTAATTTATTAAAAGATTATTTAAAATTATATAAATATTTAGCTAATAAATTATATCCTACATTTACAATTGATGAAGCTATTAAACAAACAAAATTATGTATTAAACAATGTAATTATACATATATGCACATTGAAGTAATATATCAAAATTTTAGAATAACAAATACTGTTTTATTTCCAAATTTTAAATCAAATTCATGTGATAAAATAAAAAATTTTGATTTAGCAGATACAATAACATCTAATTATGAAATTAATTATTATAAAATGATTAAACATTTTTTTCATTGGTTAATTAAATCATTTTTTGACAAATTGTTTAAAGAATATAATTTAGTTAAAAATATTGTTTGTTTGTATAATGAAATTAGTGATTTTAGAGAATCAATTGGTGAAATAAATAATAATATTTGTAAATTAGAAAATTTAATAAATAATAATTCAAATAATAAAGAATTAATTAAAGAACATACTGAACTTAATCAAAAAATGCAATCTGAATGTAAAGAATATTTTATTAAAATATCAACACCATTTAATAAATATTTAAAAACTAATTTTATTATGAAATAAAATATTTTAATTTAATAATAAAATATTATTATATATAATATATTATATATAATGAATACAAATTTAAAATTTGATAATAAAGTATGGATGTTTATATTTATAGTTGGTTTTGTTATGGTTTTATTAACTTCTAAATGTTTATGTAATAATGAGCAATTTATAGAAATAGAAGATGGTACAAAGCCTACTACTTTTACTATAAAATTAGAAAATGGACAATTACTTTTATGTGATTCAAGCAATAAACCTTTAAAAATAAATGGAAGTAATATTATTATTAATGAAAACAGAGTTAAAACTATTGCTGATTTAAAATCAAAACTTGATAAATCATCTATATTAAATATGTTTTTTATTAATAATAAAGGTACTAATATATCATTAATTTTATTTAATTTTACTAAAAATGATATTAGTGTAAATAAAGATATTATTCAAATTAAAAATGCAAAATTTAAAAAAATATAAAAAAATAAAATCTAATATTTTTATATTATGTATATAAAAATATTTTTATTATTAATATTATCATTAATATTATATTTTAACACTGAAAAATTTTCTGATTTACCAAATTTTAAAATTGGTACAATTATAAAAGATTCTGAATATAAAGACTGGAATTATCCCTTACTTATTATTAATGGTAATACATATATTCCATATTTAAAAAATGATAAACAAGTTTGGTTACCTAATGATAAAGTAAATGAATCTAAATTTAATAATACTAAATTTAGTACTATACCTGTTAAATATTATAATCCTCAATTAGATTATTGGTCAGAAGGAAGAATAAATTTATTAGTTGAATCTAAAGTAAATCCAAATGCTGAAATATATGGACAATTTATTGAAAAAATTGTTAGTTAAATAATTTAATTATTAAATCAAAATATGTATCAATTAAATCAAACTGTTTATTTTCATTTTGTTTTAATTTATTTTCTTTTATTTCTTTTTTTAATGACATTGATGAAATTATTTCTTTTGTATAAAATGTTTGAATTATATCCAAGTATAATGTTGATATAATTACGGGCAATTTATCATTGTTTGTAATACATAAAAATGTAGCCATATCATTTTTCATTTTTTCTAAATCATTTTTAAATTTATTTGTTTGATTATTAACTGATAATAAAGATTTATTATTTTCTAATAATTTTTCCATTGTTGATTCTACATCTAATAATTTAATAATTTCTTTTAATTCATTTTTTTTTAAATTAATATATTTTTTACAAATTAATATTTTATGATTATCAACTTGTTTAATATTAAATTTATTAACAAGTTCATCAATTTTATTTATTGTTAGTTTATATTCATCAATATTAATATGAATAATAATATTATTATATAAAACAATGCAATTTTTTCGTAGTTTATCATTAATTGACTTTAATATTTTTATAATATAAATAATGTGATTATCATTAGTATCTACATGCAATCCACAGAATTTAATATCAGTAAAATTATATATATCATTACAAGTAATTTCAATAATATCATCTGGATTATTAATATCAAATGTATTTGTTAAATAAAGTATTTTTATCATTATATATATTTATATCTTATTCTTCTTTAAATTAATTTATTTTATTTCCTATTATATTATATGTTGTGTCAACACCCCCACCTGACTGTTTTTAATAAGTCATCCAGTGAGGGTATAAACTACAACTATTTTTTTATTTTTTTATTTTTTTATTTTTTTATTTTTTTATTTTTTTATTTTTTT
>JACCDW010728812.1_pt1 | contig 43362 bp, 32 predicted proteins | sample 7449781 | NCBI WGS metagenome assembly JACCDW01 (sample SAMN15323449, study PRJNA562643) | freshwater metagenome | isolation source: river surface water | place: USA:Blue River Watershed | collected 2017-08-18 | reverse complement strand
TGAATATTATCTGCACCATAATTTGCCCGATCTTGAGCTGATGTATCTTGTGCTTCTGACATAATGTAATTTAAATGAGTGGAACGAGCGCATTGCTTTACTCGTTTTTTAATGTTGAATCTTAGCCTTAAAAATATAAATTTTTACCGAATAATCCTAATGCTTAAAGTGGCGAATCCCCGTCATCACCATCGCGATATCGTGTGCATCGCAGTAAGCAATCGAATCTTGATCCTTGATTGAGCCACCTGGTTGTGTTACCGCTACAATTCCTGCATTTCCTGCAATTTCAACACAATCTGGGAATGGGAAAAATGCATCAGAGGCCATCACAGCACCGTTCAAATCAAAGCCAAATTCCTTTGCTTTATCAATGGCTTGCTTCAAAGCATCTACGCGAGATGTTTGACCCACTCCTGATGCCAATAACTGTCCATCATTTGCCAAGACAATCGTGTTCGATTTTGTATGCTTACAAATCTTCAAGGCAAATGCCAAAGCACGCTTCTGCTCGTCCGATGGAACGCGCTTCGTGACTGTTTTGAAATCTTCCACACCCTCCATCGCTAAATCTTTATCTTGCTCAAGCACTCCGTTCAACAATGTTTTGAACATTTTCTTTGGGAACTCAACGGCATTACGCTTCAACAAGATGCGGTTCTTTTTCGTTTTCAAAACCTCCAATGCCTCCTTTGTAAACGAAGGTGCGATCAAAATCTCACAAAATAATGGATTAATCGACTCTGCAGCCGCCTTATCTACTTCGTTATTTGTTGCCAAAACGCCACCAAATGCAGAAACAGGATCACAAGACAAAGCCTTGTCGTAGGCCTCTTTCACAGTCTGGCCTGTTGCAACACCACAGGCATTCATGTGCTTGATGATCACAAATGCCGTCTCGTCAAATTCATCCAACAAGGTAATGCATGCGTCTACGTCAACTAAGTTATTGTAAGACAACTCCTTCCCGTGCAACTTATCAAACAAGGCCGACAAATCTCCGTAAAAAGTGCCTTGTTGGTGAGGGTTTTCCCCATACCGCAAGCTATTAGCTGGCAAACTTGTATAATTAGCTAAATCTGCAGATTCACCTGCAAAATAACGTTGGATCGCTCCATCGTAATGCGATGAAACAGCAAAGGCCTTTTGCGCAAAGCTTCTACGCTCCGCTAAGGTCGTTGACGCGGAACCATGACCCGCAAATATTGCTGAAACCTCTGCATACTGATCACGAGAGGAAACGATTAATACATCATTAAAATTTTTGGCACCTCCACGAATAAGTGAAATACCACCAATATCGATTTTCTCAATAATATCTTCATCCGATGCTCCAGATGCCACTGTCTCCTCAAATGGATATAAATCCACCATCACTAAATCCAATGCTGGAATTTCGTATTGCTTCGCAACTTCCACATCTTCTTTCAAATCACGACGATGTAAAATTCCACCAAAAATCTTCGGATGTAAGGTTTTTACGCGCCCACCAAAGATCGAAGGATAACCCGTTAAATCTTCCACGGCAATAACAGGAATACCTAATTCTTCAATGAAAGACTGAGTCCCTCCTGTAGAATATAGCGTAACGCCATTTTTGTGAAGTTCTTGGATGATCGGTGCTAAACCGTCTTTGTAATAAACCGAAATTAAGGCTGATTGGATTTTTTTTACTGACATGGGGCTTAATAAAAAATGAAGCCACAAATGTACGCATTTTGCTTAGCTTTGGCAAACCTTGGAGGTTTGCCAAAGCTTAACGGGATAGACTATTTTTTATTATAACGTTCGTAACGCAACAAGCCCTCCAAATAGTAATAATCCGCATAGATCAAGGGAACATCAATCTCCGAATTCAAGGATTTGGCCCCTACACAATGTTTAATCAAGAAGTTGTTATTCTCTCCCAAAGCTGCACGATAGGCAGGACTTGATAATGACTCCAACATCTTCACAGCATCCGCGTAATAACGCTTTCCTTTCTCCCCCGAATAAGTACTCAACTCCAATAAGGCTGATGCCGCAACTGCTCCCGCAGATGCATCTCGCTCTTCGTTTGGAATATTCGGTGCAAAAAAGTCCCAATAAGGAATTTTGTCGGCAGGCAAATTCGGGTGATTTAAATAGTAGTCGGAAATTTTTTGCGCAAAATCTAAATACTTTTTATCCTTCGTGTTTCGGTACATTTCCACGAAGCCATACATCGCCCAGGCATGACCACGGGACCAGCATGATTCATCTTGGTAACCTTGATGTTGCTTTTTGGCCAAAACCTTTCCATCCACATCATATAATATCACATGGTAGCTCGAATTATCTGGTCGGAAATGATTTTTCATCGTATTATCCGCATGCGTAATGGCAATTTGCCTGAACCTTGCATCCCCCGTCTCACGTGACGCCCAGAAAAGCAACTCCAAATTCATCATGTTGTCAATAATCACGGGGTAAGTGTAACCACCCTTAAAGCTATTCCATGATTTAATTAGGCCTACGTTTGGATCAAATCGCGATGCCAAAGAATTTGCCGATTGAATGAGAACTTTTTTGGCATGCGGATCCTTGGTCAGCCTTAATTCTTGCCCAAAAGAATCATACATCATGAAACCCAAATCATGCGTCCCCTTGTTGAATTGCTCCTTCTCCACTGCAGCTGTCCACAAACGTGCCGCCTTTTCCCATTGAACATCATGTGAACGTTCATACAATTGCCAAAGCCCACCTGGGAAAAATCCCGAACACCACCAACTTGAAGGCAAATTACGATATGTTCCATCTGGCTTCGCCGAGTGAACGGTTACCGAGGTATCTGGATGATCAGCCAACATACGTTGGTACTGTTGTTCTGCCAATTTAAATTGCTTGTTCACATCAATTTTCTGTGCAAAAACCGAAAGTGGCAGCAGGAGGGCGAATAGGATTGTTTTCTTCATAGATTTATTTTTTTAGTTTGTTGTTAGTCGTAGTCACTAGTCGTCAGTCGCTAGTCACTAGTCGCTAGTTAAAGATTTAATTCTTAATTCTTAATTCTTAACTCTTACCTCTTAACTCTTAATTCCAAGGTCTATCGTCCCATCCAACCCCCATCCACGGTCAAAATCGTCCCATGCACATATCTAGAGGCATCCGAAGCTAAGAAAACGATCGGGCCTTTGAAATCATTGGGTTCACCCCAACGACCTGCTGGAATGCGGCCCAAAATCGAGGCACTTCGCACCTTATCTTCCCGTAAAGCAGTTGTATTATCCGTTGAAATATATCCTGGCGCAATGGCATTCACATTGATGCCTTTACTCGCCCATTCATTAGCCAAAGCCATCGTCAAACGGGCAATACCGCCCTTACTTGCCGCATAACCTGGCACATTGATCCCACCCTGAAAACTTAATAAGGACGCCGTAAAGATAATTTTTCCAGCACCATGTGTGATCATCGAACGACCAATTTCGCGGCTCAAGATAAATTGAGACGACAAATTCACTTCCAAGACCTCATCCCAATATTCATCGGAATGTTCAGCAGCTGGATCTCTCAAAATCGTCCCCGCATTATTCACTAATATATCAATCCGCGGGAAATCCCGCAAAACAGCTTTGATAAATTCATACAATGACTCGCGGTCGGAAAAATCCGCCTGATACGCCTTAAAATTACGCCCCAAGGCCTTAACCGCCTTTTCAATGTCGGAACCCTGCAATTCCAAAGTAGCAGAAACGCCAATGATATCCGCACCGGCCTCCGCCAACCCGATAGCCATCGCCATTCCGATACCCTTTTTACAACCCGTAACGAGTGCGACCTTTCCGCTTAAATCAAATGTTTGCTGCATAGTATTCATATTTGTCAAAAGCCATGTTTGGCAATTATTTACTCATGTTTATTTCTCAACTACCTGAATTAATTGTTGCGAATCCTTCACCGCCTCATAAGCAATGATCCACGATTTCCCAGTCCATTGGATAACAGGATATGCGCAATCAAAGCTTGGATCAGATACGTAGGACTTCCTCAATATCCCCTTTTTATCTTTCACGACAAGGCCTATTTGCTTAAAATATCGCTCGCCTTCTTGCTTAATTTCCGCAAAAACCATTGCTGTTTCTCCATTCGGATTCGATGCTAATTGCGGCATCCGAATCTTGTCCCCAGGTAAATGCTGAATTATTTTTTTATTAACCTGATAGGCCCACTTTACTCCAGAGGAGCCCGTAGCGCCTGTGTACCATGCCGCTTCCAATCCATTCAAACCACGAACCAACGATGGTCCTGCATGCGGACAGGCATTAACCTTCCAATGGTCTTCATATAAGGTAACAGGTTCCGAATACGTTTTTCCAAAATCTGCTGAATGTACATAGCCCATATCGCGCTCTCCTGCATCATTCAAATCCCTGTAAATCACATCCACATTTCCCTTGGTATCTGCCAATGCATCGATCCGACAACATTCGCAAGCCTGTTTGTCCAAAATTTTCATCTGACCAAAACCAGCATTTAAAGCAGTACTAGCTGTAACTAAGGTACGCCCTTTCGGACCCAATTTGACATCCAACCAATATGCCCCCACTTCCCCATTCGGCAAAGAGATAATCTTACCAAATGAATGACTTAAGCCAGCTGACGTATCTTTATGTATGTATTGTGGCTTTTGCCACACCCCATTTACCTCCATTGCATATAATAAATCGCCATTAAAGCGAGATGCCACTGTAGGTCGATTCATCTCATATAAAAGGATGCATGTTCCATCTGCTTTGTAGGCGAGCTTTGGCATACCTTCTGCATGTGTGGATGCTTTTTTATCAATTGGAACCTGTTCCACAGCCCCCTGATTAACCTTTCGGAAGTATAAAATACCATCAGCTGATTTCTCTACCCAGGATAAAACAAGATCGCCAGTTGACTTTAAAGAAAAAGAAGGATCCAATGCCTGATTCGCAGGATTAGAAACGATTTGCGCCTTGGCAATCTGCGCAATTAATACGAACAAAAGGATTAGTTTTTTCATTTTTTGAATAGTTGACATACATCAATTTGAAGCCCCAAAACAAAAGTACGAGGTGCCGCCGGGGTATATGTACTCTTATCAGTGGTCTTATTTCCACGCGTCGCCGCACTTGCATACAACGCATCTCCCACATTTAACACATTTGTGAAGACTTGATAAGCTTTATACTGATAGCCCATGCGCAAATTAAATACAGACGCACCCGCATAGGTCACTTTATTTACCTGGTCTTGGAACCAAGGACCTATTTTTTGCCATTCTAACGCTATACGTGTACCTCTGTATTTATACGACACTTCAGAATTCGCGATAAAATTAGGCGCTTGAGGCATTTCCTTTCCATTGACATTTTTAAGATCGTCCGAAGTTTTGGTACTCAATACAAAATTTACAAACGTATGTTTGGCGTTTGTTCCTCCAAAACGGAAATTCCAAGCATCATTCGGGCGGTAAGTGATTTGATATTCGATACCCTCATGCAAGGTTTTTCCCGCCGATTGGTAATCCGTCGTATTATCTGGTTGGCGTATCCCGAGCAACTCATTATTCCCTTCCAAACGATAAATCGTATAGTCAAAATAAAGTTTGTTATTCAAAATGGAGGCCCATCCTCCCAGTTCATAATTTGAAAAAACAGCAGGATCAATGCTTAAATAAAAATGCTCACCAGTTGCTACGGCTTGCGTTGCGGGACGCGCACGAAATACGGCAGATAAAGCTGGAGGAGAAAAGCCTTTGGAATAATTTCCATAGAAGCCTACATTCGAACTTGCCGCATAGGTTATCCCAAATTTGGGTGAAAATTGCGCATAGCTTTTTGAACCTGTAGATTTGTCTATTAAGTTCGAATAATCAAAGGACATTTGATCAAATCGACCACCGAAGGATACGCGCAATTTTTCAAATGGATGCACATCCACTTGAGCATAAGCGGCTTTATTCCAAATAATCGCCGAATAATTTCCCAAAAATACCGAAGGCATTACCTGTGAAATCGTGAATTTCTCAACTGATTTTTTATCTGGGCGCAAAGTGGCCGATAAATTGATTTTGTAAGCCCAATAATCATTGGGAGAGCGATCTAATAGGAAACCAGCGACCAACTTGGAATTCAGGAATTCGAATGAATGATTATGTTGACCCATTACCCCAAAACTCTTGAAACTATTTTGATTAACCTGGCCTGAAGCCGTCAACGAAGGAGCCGACCAAGAAATAGAATAAGCTGGATTTTGGCCTAAGACATTGTCGCGATAGAATGCTGTAAGACTCGAATTTGCATGCATAGTCCATTGATGTTCCAAAGTCAAACGAGCGCGAGACGAAAAAGAGGCGCGGTAGGTAAAATCCGCAGGGCTTTGATAGCTTCGCGAATAAAAACCCGTACTATCAATATTCCCTCCCGTTTGTGAATAGTAATTATTGTAGGCGAAAGAACTCCATAATTTTGTTTTGGGCGTGAATTGATAATCCAAACGAAGGTTAATCGAAGATTTATCAAAATCCGAATTCGATGCCCATGCACCTTTTTGTCGGGCTACATACCCACCGGTCATCACCGACCATTTTTTCCCTAATTGCGCCCCAGCCGAAAATTGTACACGGCCATATCCCCAATGATCCATTTGATATCCGATTTGGGCCGTCGGAATTCCTGGAGCCGTTTTCGTTATGAGGTTTATTGCTCCCCCCACCGCTTCTGGACCATATAAAGAGGAGGCTGGGCCCTTGATGATTTCGACAGAATTTAAGCCTTGCAGGTTCGTCTCAATCAGCGCATTGTGATTAAAAACGCCCAAAGGACGCAAGGCTAAGCCATCTTCCAAATAGAGGAAATAAGCAGATGTACCAAATGGTTGGCGTATCCCCATCCCATGTTGCTCATTATTATAATTCAACATCACCACACCTGGAACTTTATTGATAATCTCGGTTAATTGAATTGCTTTCGTGTCTTGAATCAATGCCGAACTAATTTTATGGATAGCAACAGGCGCTTCAGATCGGATAGCTGCTTGTCGGGAAGCTGTCACCACTACCGTCTCCAAATTCTGAAAGGACTCTTCTAAAAAAATAGGGGATGTCAACGGATTTAGCTTTTGGGAAACAAATCCCATACTTGAAACCTCAAATTCTCCACTCGGGGATTGAATCTTAAATTCTCCTCGCTCATTGGAAATAGAAATAATTTTTGAGCCTTGTTTTAAGGATGCGCCAACGATGGGTTCATTGGTAATCGCATTTAATACCTTCACGGTAGATTGTTGGGAATTAGCTGCAAACGCACACAGCATTCCCATGAATAATAGGAACTTTTTCATGAAATCTTAATTAAAATGAATATTGCCTGATAGGAATATCCTACAGGAAAAAAGTCAAATTAATTAAGCTTGTGGAGGATGGAAATAAGCCTTGGAATCGTTCGAAAGAACAAAAGATGCTGAGCCAAAATGCTGCTCTATCGTTGGAATTTGAAAATAAGCGCAAGTAAAAACAGGACGAATAGCTTGAAAAGACAAAACTACTTCTGGCATTTTTTCCAAGCGCTCCGAATTCGATTTTTGTTCTTTTTCTTCTGCTGCCTTTAATTGTTTTGCTAAGTAACATTGACCATTACAATTCAACATCGGCTTGTCCCGATTCACGCAAAGATTTTTGGCAATGTAGTCTTGATTCACTCGATAATAGGCCACTGCTCCCCACTGATTCATCAACGGAAGCTGCATGGCAAAAAACAACAAAAGAGCTAATGCACTTTTCATGTCACAAAGGTAAATACCAAATCCCGTATCAAAAATCTATTTTAGGTGAATTGCGGAGTCATTTATATGATATTTGTTAGTTTTTACCAATTCCAAGATGGATGAACCCGCCAACAATACAGGGCCATAGCCATGAGCTGCAAATGGGGAAATCGGTCGATAATAATAAAAAGCTGGATCCCAGCCTAAACCAGTTCCTACACAAGTGCCTTCCACATGGCCTTTTTCATTGACACGCGATGCCACGGCATTCCAACCTAATAAGGCTGCGGGTCCATATATCTTTGGATCCAACCAACCCATATTGATTCCTTTGGCAATCACATAGGTATAAATTGCTGTAGCCGAGGTCTCTAAATACGAATCATTTTTATCAATTAATTGATGCCAAAAACCCGTTCCATCTTGGTATGACATTAATCCTTTCAGGTGATTCTTTAATTGCTTCAAGATTTCAGGTCTTGCAGGATGGTTGGTTGGTAAAAACTCAAGCATTTCAGCGGTGGTCAATAGTGCCCATCCATTGGCACGTGCCCAATGAAACTCCGGATGTTCTTCGGCATCCACTAAATACCCATGCATGTAAATATTCAAATTCGGATTGAACATCCGCTTGCGATAGGCATTGAACTGAAAAACAGCCTCCTCATATTCGCCTAATTGCAAAAGAGCTGGTATCGCCATATACACATCGTCCAGCCACATCGTGTGATGCAAAGGACGAATGCGAACCAACGTTCGGTCCGGTAAGCGATGCTCTTCCTTTAAGATAAAATCAGAAGCCCTTTGGGTTACAAAAGACATATCGGTTGTAAAACCTGCTTTTTTCGCCTTGACAACGGCCATGCCCATCGCACCGATATCATCCAATGCACGTGGATGAATCAGGCCATGTAACACGTGCTTCGAATCGTTTTTCTGGGCCGCAGGAATGGCTGAGGCAATTAGATTCAAGCGATTGAAAACGTAATCTCTGTATTTCGGCGCACCTGTGATACGGCTTAATTCCAACATGCCAGAATAGGTAACACCCCATTCGTAGGAAATGGGACGAAAATCGCCTTTGGAAAAAACGGTTTGATCTTCAAATGGCTGTCCCGCCGACCATACTGCACCCGTTGATTTATTGACAAACTGATTGGGGGTCGCCCCTTCTAAGTAATTAAACACGCGATCAATGACCGAATGAACTTCTTGTGGTGTCGCCGCACCATAGTGCGTTGGATAATCCGGTTGCAAAGCATGCAAAGGTGCCGTGGCATCCGAAGCGGCAGTGATATTTTTTTGAGCCAAAAGGCTCGAAGATATTAAAAGAAGTGCTAGGGTATAACGCATAAAAAAGGGGCTTACTCATCATAAAGACAAGCAAGCCCCTTTTATACTTTTGGAAATTTATTTTTTCATTTCGATTCCTTGAATCTGCACGACAATTTGTTGGTCTGCAGCCTTCGGATTTACCGCAACAAAATACACATCATGCTCTCCAGCAGTTGCCTGAATCGCCACTTTTTGCGTTGGTGGTCCAGCAGGACGACGCGGTGCTTGTTGGGCCGGTGCACCCGCCGCCGGAGCCGCTGCAGGTGTACCTGTTGCTGCAGGCGTCCCTAGTGGCGCCCCTTTTCCAGGTGTTGCAGCAGGCGCAGGTCCTCCAAATCCGCCTTGGGAAACCTCAATCAAATTCGTTTTACCGATTATTGGTCCAGAAGGAGAATCTAAGTGAATTTCAATCACACCTCCAGCCGCATTTGTGCGCGCCTGAGCGGAAGCCGAAATATCAATCGTTGCAATTCCAGTTAAATCCAAGCCCTTATAACCTAAATACGGATTTTGCCCCACCATATTGGTCGATCGACCTGGCGTAATCAATTGAAGAATTCCTTTGCTTACATCTGCTTTCTCGATATCCAATTGTGGTGCACGTAAGAATACCCATTTCTCAGATTGAACAGGTGCAATTTTCTTATTCCCCTTGTCTACATACGTTGCACGAACGACAAATACACCTTTAGATGATTTTTGACCTTCTGGCTTCACGAGCGCTAATTCCCCTTTCAAGGCAATTTTGTTCGATGCTTTTGGCTCGCTTAAGCTCATGATATAGGAAACCATTTGTTTAGCATCCGCTTTCGAGATAGCTGGGTGTGCTGACATTGCATGCTCGCCCCAAACACCCATTCCGCCTGTAATCACTTTATCGGCTAATTGGTCTATAACATTTTGACCTTTGTACTTCACGGCAACCTCATTGTAGCTTGGCCCTACAGAACGAACGTTCAATTGGTGACAAGATTTACAATCGCTCTTATTGATCAAACGTAAACCAGCAGAAGCAAACAAATCAGAATCTGCTTTGCGATGACTTTGAGACATTTCAATTGGATCATAACCAAATGGAATGTAATCTAAAGTAGCCGCCACGGATTCTGGTGCGATGCCTTTTTCCAATTCACCATCCTCCTTATCACGCACATTCACCTTGTATTTAGGTGCTGAATCAGCGAAATAGAATGATTTATTATTTCCTTCAAAGTCGATATCAACTACAGGAGCCTCATTGCCAACTAAAATATCCATGGAAGCCGTATTGCTCAGGCCTTTCGGATCCGTCGCTTTCAAGGTTACCACATATTTACCTGCAGCATTCAAGTTTAATTGAGCCGTTTCTCCCGACAAATTTTTCACAAATTTGCCAGCCTTTTTGACAGTCCAAGTATAAGTCAATTTATCTCCATCAAAATCTTTTGTTCCTATCGCAGATAGTTTTGTTGAGAAGGGTACGGCACCCGCCTTGCTTGAAGCGGAAGCAACAACTTCTGGTTTACGATTACCTCCTTGATATTCGATCTTCACTAAACGGGCATTTTCGTTCCCTTTGAACCAGGCAGAACCATATTCCAATACATATAAATCGCCTTCAGGACTGAAATCCATGTCGATTGCTGAACCAAAAGTCGTGTTGGGCATGAAGCGTTCCATCGACTTGTAATTTCCATTTTCATCAAGGGTTACAGCCATGATCCAACCACGCATAAATTCCACAATTAACCATTTTCCTTCATAATAAGATGGGAACACACGTTTCGCACCTGGGAAATCAGAACGGTGAAATACCGGACCACCTGTTGCAGAACGACCAGAAGAACCCACTAAGGGAAACTCTTCTGAAGTTCCATACGGATACCAAATCATGGCCTTTTGTGCTGGAGGTAATTCACGTAAACCTGTATTGTTGGGTGAATCATTTATTGGTGCTGCTGGGTTGAATTTGGGTCCAATCGCTAATGTTTCAAAATTAACATCCGAATAGGCTTGATTATTTCCAATGAAATAAGGCCAACCGAAATAACCGGGTCCTTTGGCTTGATTAAATTCATCATAACCCCTAGGTCCTTTTTCTGAGTCAACAGATGCATCTGGGCCTACTTCACCCCAATACAAGAAACCTGTTTTTGAATCTAAACTTGGTCTCCAAGGGTTACGGTGACCCATGGTGTAAATTTCGGGACGTGTTTTAGCTGTGCCCGGTGCGAATAAATTGCCCTTTGGAATGGTGTAGCTCCCATCTTTTTCTGGGTGGATACGTAAGATTTTTCCACGCAAATCATTCGTGTTCGAAGCTCCACGTTGGTCATCCCAATACGCTTGGCCCGGACGCTCATCGATCGGTGCATATCCTTCTGAGTTGCTGTTACTTGTATTATTTCCAACAGTCAAAAATAGATTTCCAGCTTTGTCGAAAACCATTCCACCACCGGTATGGCAGCATTCTTCGCGTTGAGTTGGAACCTCTAAGATGATTTTTTGTTGGCCTATCAACAATTCTTCATCCTTCAATTCCATACGAGCTAATACGTGTTTCGCTTCTTTCGGATGTGCATAATAGATATACAACCAATGATTTTCTTTGAATTTAGGATCGAGCACAACGCCCATAACCCCTTCTTCGGCCTCGCGAACCTGTCCGGCGCGGTTCGTGTACTTGGTATTCGTTACAATGTGACCGATAACCTTCGTAATTCCTGATGCGGGATCATATTGTTTTACATCGCCTTTACGTTCAACAAACACAATGCGTCCGTCGGGTAAAAACGTAAATTCCATGGGCTCATCGAGTTTATCAACGAGGACAGATTTAACAAAACGATTTTCATCGGGGGCTTGCGCGAAAACGGCGAGCGAGGTAAATGCTAGCGAAACGGCTAGTAAAAATTGCTTCATAGTAAGTCTAGATTTATTATTTTACAAAAATGATACAATAATCGGTAATATAAAATTGCTTAGCTGATTTTGATACGAAAAACAGACATGTGTCGACCAAAATATTCAACGCAATTGTTTATTTTCGGAAAAACTTCTCCTATGAAACTCATTGCATTCGTATTACTAACCTTACCCATATTTGCTCAAACAAATAAAGATATTTCTGACATAAAGGCTGTCCTGCACACGCAGCAAGACTTGTGGAATCAAGGAAATATTGAGGGATTCATGGAATATTATGCCAAAGGTGAAGACTTAAAATTCATTGGCAAAACGGGTGTAACCAAAGGCTGGGAGGCAACATTAAAACGATATCAGGCGAGCTATCCGAATCGAGAAACGATGGGAACACTTGTATTTGACATACAAGAAGTTGATGTAACAGCTAGCCAAAGCGCATGGGTATTAGGTCGTTGGAATTTGACGAGGCCTAGCCTAGGCGATATTGGAGGCTATTTCACCTTGTTACTCAAAAAAATCAATGGCAGCTGGTTGGTCGTCCGCGACCATACCAGTTAGACGCGCGAAAAAACGTAAAACATTTCACTCGCAATTTGACGCGAGCGTTCGTCATACATCGCCGCTTCCTGTGACGTGTCATCAAACGCTTTTGGATCCTCATAGCGAACCGGAATGCGTACTTCAGCCCCAGGAATAAACGGGCAATTCTCATCCGCATGCGAACAAGTCATGACCGTAGCAAAAATACGGTGTGGATTAATCACATCGTCGTATAATTTTGAAAATGCGATGATGGGCCTTGAATCCTCCGTGTGAAGGACGAAATAAATGGGATTGGAGTGGCCATGTTTCGAAACGATGAAACCCGTACGTTCTAATGAAGCAATCGTACGCTCATTACAAGCCGTCACCTCTACCCCACCCGAATAACATTGGGCGGCCAACTGAAAATAATCGGCAGCTGTTTGTGCCCAAATTTGGGCAAATTGTGAACGGCGGGAATTATGTGTGCAGATAAAATTCAGTAGGATTGGTTGTTCCTTTTCGCGTTTGGATTTGATGTATTCGATCAAAGGCTGGAGAACGCTTTTGCGTTCATCAGAAATTTCCAAAGATAAAATCGATTCGAGGTTTTCGTTCAGGGTATTGTTCATGTGACTGAAAGGGAGTGCTGGCTTAAGCTTTTGCAATCCTTGATGGTTTGCCAAAGCTAAGGGTTATAAACGATATAAAAGAGCTGAAAACTGATAATTTATTAGCAACAACCAGAACCAGGAGCACAAGTATTAGCCGATTGCACTTCAGCAATTTTCAAATTAGGTTTTTCTGTCAAAGGCGGCATGCAGCATGCAGATGCATCCTGTGAGGCATAATGCGGATCATTGAATTCGGCATCCTCGTGGAAATAATAGACTTCCCATTGAACACCATCAGGATCCGTTGCCCAAAACTTATCTTGTACTGCGTAGCAGCAAGATGTCCCTATTTCTTCTTTGGAAACAATTCCTTGAGCACGAGCTTGAACCAAACGATTGGTCATTTCTTCCACCGTTTCAACCTGAAATCCCAGGTGACCAAAATTAGCCTGAACCCGTTCTGGATTCTCTATGAATGAGATGATTAATGAAGGCGAGTCCAATACGTATTTGGCATAACCCGGTTTAATCTTTGTAGCCGGTTGGCCGAAAAATGTTGAATAAAAATTCACTGATGCCGCCAAATTGCTGACATAAAGTGACACATGCATACGAGGAAAGCTCATAATTAACAGCAGTTAGATTGTTGAGAAACGAAATAATTTTCAAAAAATGTTCCAAATAGTTGGCTGAACTCCGCCCACTTCTCCGGATTAATGCAATAACAAACAGACACCCCTTCGATCGTACCTTGAATAAAGCCAATGTCTTTTAATTCTCGTAAATGTTGAGAGATCGTCGCTTGTGCAAGTCCCAATTCGGTAATCAAATCCCCATTGATGCAGGTTTTCGACTTGACCAAATACTGTAAAATCGCCACACGCGCGGGATGTCCTAACACTTTCGCCATTTGGGCGATGGCATTTTGCTCTACCGTAAAAAGATCCGTTTTAGTAATTCCCATTGTTATATTATTACATTGCAATATTACGATGAATAGATTTATAAAAAAAACTTTTAAAGGTTTTTTTTGCTGCTTACCTTTGGCAATCCTTTAAGGTTTGCCAAAGGTTACGGTGGGGCAGCAAAAAGCTACGGTTTTTCCAACAAAATCCGACAAATAAAACTGATAATCTAATCGCGGTAATTAAGTGCTGGTTTTCGATCTCCTAATAAACTCTTGTATTGAAAATCCGTACCTCGCTTGTTCAACCATTCTAAACGAGCATCTTCTATCAATACAGGCTTCTTAAACAAGTCGATTGCCGTTAATGCAAGGGTTTTTGCTGCGACTAACATCCCTTTCCGACCAATCGTCATGCCACCGGCTGCGACAGCTTGCCAACTGTGCGCTGCAGTTCCTGGGACCCAAGTTGCGGCTCCCATTCCAACTGTTGGCACCACCCAAGAAACATCCGCCACATCCGTTGAACCTCCGCCACTGGGGTCAGGATGGTTTAAAAAAACCTGGTTTGTCGTAGCTAAATCAATCATTTGCATCCCCGGCGTTTGTTGGATCTGCTTCGCAAAAGCATGCTCGGTGGCAGACAAGTTATAGCCGCCAACAGATTTCAAGTTAGCCCCCATGACAGAAACCAAATGTTCGTTTGGAAGCACCTCATATACACCCCCAATCACTTCTACTTCATATCTTGTACCTGTTCCCAAAGCAGCCCCTTCCGCCGCCTTTTCGATTCGGTTCCATACATCCATCACGACATCTCGTTGAGGAGATCGAACATAATAATATACTTCCGCATAGTCGGGAACTATATTAGGCGCTTTACCGCCATGGGTAATGACATAATGAATGCGAGTCGATGAAGGCACATGTTCTCGCATCATATTTGCCATGTGATCCATTGCCTCCACGGCATCCAGCGCCGATCTCCCGCGTTCAGGCGAAGCTGCCGCATGGGAAGACAAACCATAAAAACGAAATTTACCGGCTTTGTTGGCTAATGACGAAGATGCTGACACCGTATTTTCATCGTTCGGGTGCCAGTGTAACATAACATCCACCTGATTAAATAATCCCGCTCGGACCATATATACTTTCCCGGATCCCCCCTCCTCTGCTGGACAACCATATAATTTGATCGTTCCTTTTTGGCCAGTTTCTTTCATCCATTCTTTCACCGCAATCGCCGCTGCAACCGAACCTGTACCAAACAAATGATGCCCACAAGCATGACCCGAATTTCCGCCTAAACTACGTTTTGTTGGGATCGAATCTTGCGACAAACCTGGCAAAGCATCATATTCTGCCATAATTCCAATGATAGGTTTCCCTTGACCAAAAGTTGCCACAAAAGCAGTTGGGATATCCGCCACACCTGCTTCTACTTGAAATCCCGCTTGACGCAAGGTCTCTTGCAACAACAAGGAACTCTGCTTTTCCTTGTATCCCACTTCCGCAAAATCCCAAATTTTTTGAGCAATTTGACCGTATTGGTAGGATCGATTTTGAATGGATTGAATGACTTTTTTCTTGTCTGCTTCTTGGGAGAAAGCAACATGAGAGCCAACAAAAAGGGTCACGAGGACCAACAAACGATTATACATATTTCAAAGTTTGGAGGGTACAATAAACTTAAATTTAGCAGGAAGAATTGTAAATTCAAATGCATCCGCTTCCAGCACTTCTCCATCTACCTGTGCTTTCAAAGCACGGTCACAGACGATTCGTTCCGATTTGATTTTTGAAAAATGAATAAAAGGCAAATGAGCATGTCGGCCCGACTGAATAATCGGCATATAAAACAATCGCTTCCAAACAGGCATAGGATCACAAATCATCCTATCCAATAATCCATCCTGAATAGATGCCATGGGGAAAAAGTGAAATCCTCCTCCTGCCCTGGCACTATTAAAAACCATGCATAAAAAAACAGCACGATTCCCTTGAATATGGTAGGTCTTAAACCGAAACAAGGCTGGGATTGCCGCGAGATAATAACCCAACGCACCGCCAATCCACCGAATAGCCTCCATCGCTGAGAGAACTTCCCCTTCAATTCCAATGCCAACTCCATTTAAGAATAACATGTGATTGACCCGACCAGCATCGATCAACTCAACTTGCGCATTTAATATGGCATTCAAATGCCTTTCTCGGGGTATATTTCCAAAAAGTTTCCAATAAAAATCATTGCCCGTCCCACCTTTAAATAAGCCGATTGGCCGATCGAAATCTGGATAATGGTTTACAAAATAATTGAACGTTCCATCGCCGCCCATGACCCAGGCTTCTTCAAATTCTTTTAGCGTGTTTGGCCAAACTTGATCAAAAATAACCAAGGAAAAATCCACGCGAGATTTCACCCATTGCACATAGTTTTGCAATTGTTTACGCTTTGCAGGATTAATCAAAAAGGCAACCTGCTTAGGCATGAATGTAATTTTTCAAGTGTTCAATTGTTTCCAAATGATCCTGAATCGTAGCCTTAATCAAATCATTACTCGAAATAATCCCAATCAATTCGCCATTTTCAACCACGGGTAGGTAGCGAATATTGCGCTCCGACATCAATATCATGCAGACCTCAATTGAGCTACCCAGTTCCACCCCCGGCAAATCCGTCGACATAATTTCAGACACCATCGTATCCGAAGAATTTTTATCTAATAAAATGACCTTACGCGCATAATCTCGCTCTGTCAAAATGCCTCGGTACTGGCCATGGTCCATGACCACCACCGACCCCACATTACAATCTTGCATTAATTGCAAAGCCTCGATAATCTTTGCATCCGAAGGAATGGATATCACTGTCGCATCCTTCTTGGTTAAAATGTCTTTGACCTTTTTCATGCCTATTGAGATTAGAATTGTATAAATTAAACCAAAAATAATTCAATAAGCAAAAACTTATAGGGCAATGTTGATCGTGTGCACTAAATCATAGCCTCCTGATACAGCATTCATATTTACTACTGCTAACTCGTTTGACAAGGAATCTCGGATGATAGTATCCGTCGTATTTTTTGTAGAATTTTGGCCATGTGCTTTATATAAATCTGTTGAATAAACCGCCGTATTAATCTCCTCTGGAAAAGCAATTTGAGTAGTTAATTTCAACAGACCATTCACATAAATCTGGGCATGGATATGGGTTACTCGGCCCTGATACCAACCCGGATAGATTGTTTGAAAATAGGCCACACCTAAGGCATCAGCGTTTGTTATCCCCCGACAAAAAGTCTTTGCTGTATTATCCTGATTCCCCAAATAACCTTGATTCACATAGCCTGAATAATATCCATCTTTGTCACAATGCCAAACATCCACACGGGCATTGGGCACAACAGCACAATTATTATTCACATTTCTAATAGTAATCGCAAGGCTCAAAGGAAGTCCTGCCTTGCCTTCTGTGATGTCCACATGCGTAATGGAAGAATCCCGCTTTGAATATAAAGGATAAGGTCCATCTGTTTCTGTATCTCCTACCTTACAAGTACTCGAGCTTGCGGCAGTCGAAGGAGTGATTTCGGTATCATCCTGATTTTTGATGCAAGACATTGCGACAAATGGGGCAAACAGAACTGATCCTGTTTTTTTTATAAATGCTTTTCGTTTCATTTGACAATAATAATCCGAGAATATTTATTAATGCATCCGCATAGAAGTAAGGAACAAATTTGTCGGCGAACCCACTACACAGGTAGACAAAATTTTGTGTATGTTTGAAGTATGAACAGCAATTACCCTACCGCCATCATCACAGGTGCCTCTCGAGGCATCGGTCGTGCATTAGCACTCTTACTCGCGAAGCACAATTTCCAATTAAGTCTGATCGCCCGAAATGTAGGTGAATTAAAGGATTTAGCTGCCGAAATAACCGAAATGGGCCATCGCCCCTTGTATTTCGCTGGTGATGTTTCGGATGCTAAATTTGTTCAAATGTCCGTTGAAAAAACGGCACATACATTCGGGAAAATTGATTTCATGATCAACAATGCAGGCGTGGGGGCTTTTGGGCCAACGGATTCATATACCTCAGAAAAATGGGATCAAATTTTTGATACGAACGTGAAAGGAACTTTTCTTTTCTCCCAAAGCGTCTTGCCATACATGCGTGAAGCAAAAAAAGGCCATATTATTGCCATCGCATCCGATGTCGCTAAACGTGTCTTTGATGGAGGATCCTTATATTGTGCCTCCAAATATGCCCAGCATGCCTTCAATGAAGCCTTGCGAAAGGAAGTTCGCAAAGACGGCATCAAGGTATCGACCATTTATTCGGGATTAGTTGATTCTCATTTCCATGCCGAACCACAAGGGGATGCAAGCCATCAAACCTGGTTAAGTCCTGAAGATATGGCGGATAGTATCTATTATGTGATGAACCAACCGGCACATGAGGTCATCGATGAGTTGATGATTCACCCACTTTCGCAAGAATATTAGGCCGACAGTGTAGAACAGTTTGGGCTATTTGATTGGATTAATTAAATTTAATCTGAAAATAAACACATTCATATGTCAATAAAAAAACCCACGCTTAGTTTCAGTCAAATCATCAATATGAACGTTGGTTTTTTCGGAATACAATATAGTTTTGGTCTCCAACAAAGTGCAGTTAATCCCATTTATGATTTTTTAGGTGCTAGTCCAGATGAAATTCCGTTATTGAATTTAGCAGGCCCTGTAACAGGTTTGTTGATTCAGCCATTCATTGGGGCGCTTTCAGATAGTACTTGGCATCCACGATGGGGTCGGAGAAAGCCCTTTTTCTTCATTGGAGCCTTATTATGTAGCATCTGTCTTTTTCTCTATCCATTTAGCTCATCACTATGGATGGCAGCGGGATTGTTGTGGATTCTTGATGCGGGAAATAATACGGCTATGGAACCCTATCGGGCATTTGTGGCAGATAAATTAAATGAAGACCAACAACCCACAGGCTTTCAGATGCAGAGTTTTTTCACGGGTTTTGGCCAAACATTGGCAAACTTGTCTTTATTCATTTTCCCTTTAATCTTTATCGGAAAAACAGGATCCTTGCCTACTTGGGTTTATGCCTCCTTCTTTTTAGGAGCAGTCTGTTCGATCGGGTCCATCTGGTGGAGTATGCGAACAACCTCTGAAATTGAGCCTACAGCCGAGGAATTAGCTCAAATTCGTGCTAAAAAAGCCAGTGTAGGCGAATCTATATCTGAAATTTTTCATGCCATTGGAGAAATGCCAAAAGTGATGTGGCAATTAGCATTAGTCTATTTATTTCAATGGTACGCGCTGTTTTGTTATTGGCAAAATTCCTCCAAAAGTATCGCATTATCCGTTTGGAATGCCACACCAAAAGACAATCCAGATTTGTATGAAAAAGCGGTTTCTTGGACGGGATTAGTGAATGGGTGGTACAATATCGTTACTTTCTTATCAGCCATGGCTTTAGCTAATTTTGCCAAGAAATATGGTGCAAAATCCGTACACATGACCTGTCTATTGCTCGCAGCAATCGGCTTTTTGGCATTCCCTCACATTGAAAACAAAAACCTATTATTCTTTGCCATTTCAGGCTTTGGCATTGGCTGGGCCAGCATGATGGGAATACCGTATTTATTGGTCGTAGGTGACATTCCTAAAGAACGTTATGGCGTGTATATGGGCATCATCAACATGATGATTGTGATCCCAATGATTTTACAAAATATTTCGTTTGGATATATATTAAAGCACTTTTTAGACAATGATCCACGAAATGCGATTACCTTTGCAGGTGCGTTATTGGCTATTGCAGCTGTAGCGACTGCTTTTATTAAACCATCCCCAACCAAAGCCTAATGAGTGTATTGTGTATTGGCGAAGCCTTAATCGATATGATTTGTACAGATAAGGGTTCAAGCTTATCTGACGGACAAAATTTTTTAAAAAAACCAGGAGGTGCTCCTACCAATGTGGCTGCAGCGATTGGAGCCTTAGGTGGTTCAGTAGCTTTGTCGGCAAAAGTGGGGAATGACCCATTTGGCAGGCAATTGAATCAAGTAATGTCCGAATTTTCGGTAGATACCAAACACGTCCATTTGGATTCAAATCACTTTACCACCTTTGCGTTCGTGTCTTTAATGCTCGACGGAGAACGCGATTTTGTGTTTAATCGGGGGGCTGATGCGCAATTAACGGTAGCGGATGTTTCAGCTATTGATTTATCTGAAACGCACATAATTCACTTTGGATCAGCAACAGCGTTTTTAGAAGGTCCCTTAAATGCAGCCTATTATTACTTATTGGAAAGCGCGAAAAACCAAGGTAAAACCATCAGTTTCGACCCTAATTACCGACATTTATTATTTGGCGATAAGCAAGATAGTTTCATCAAGCAATCGTGGATATACTTGAAACAAGCTCATTTCACAAAGTTGAGCGATGAGGAAGCCATGTTGATCACGGGCAAAACGAGCTTGGAGGCAGCAGCAGCAGATTTATTGGCAAACATACCGGGTGTGTTCACCATCACATTAGGAAAAGAAGGCACATTATTAGGGCTTGAAGGTAAAACATACACCATTCCAAGTATTCAAATTAAACCAACAGACACCACGGGGGCTGGTGATGCCTTTGTGGGTGCCGTTTTATACCAGTTGGACGAGGCATCATTAAATCCTGCCGAATTAGGGTTTGAAGATTGGAATAAAATTATCCAAAATGCCAATAAAGCTGGCGCGCGTACATGTGAATACATGGGTGCAATGGAAGCATTTAAACATTTGAACAACAGCATTTTCAATTAATCTCTGTGTATAATCCTGCCCTGCAACAAAAGCTCCATGAGCTTGTAAAAACCCATCAAATCAAAGACGCTAAATTCGTCGAACGTTTTACGGCGAACATGGATGATATCCATTCGCATTTTCATGCCATTTATGGGAATCATCCGCAATCAGCGAAATTATTTCAAAACCTTTTGAATTCCATTTGTCAGGCTTTTGTGGATCGTTCCGACGATTTAAAGAAGCGGGATGCCCAAAAAGCCAAAAAAGGAACCTGGTTCTTAAGCCAAGACTTAGTCGGGATGAGTTTGTATGTGGACCGCTTTGCGGGAAAAATCAATGATTTAGCTGACAAATTACCCTATTTACAAAAATTAGGCGTTAATTTTTTACACCTAATGCCTTTGTTTAAAAGTCCGGAAGGGGAAAGTGATGGAGGATATGCGGTAGAGGATTTCCGCGTAGTGGAGGATCGTTTGGGGACCATCGAAGATTTACGCAGATTCCAATCTACATTACAAAAGGAGGACATGTATTTGATGATTGACATCGTCTTGAATCATACCTCACATCACCATGAATGGGCAAAATTGGCCAAATCAGGCATCAAGGAATATCAGGATTATTTCTATATGTATGATAATCGGCTGATTCCAGATCAAATGGAAAATACGATGCCGGAAATTTTCCCAGAAAGTTCGCCGGGAAGTTTCACATACGATGAGAAATTAGATAAATGGGTCATGACCGTCTTTCATCATTACCAATGGGATTTGAATTATACCAACCCAAAGGTTTTCATTGAAATGCTAGGCAATGTATTTTACTATGCCAATTTGGGTGTGGATGTAGTTCGTATTGATGCACCAGCATTCATTTGGAAACAAGTAGGAACTACTTGCCAGAACCTTCCAGAGGCACATCAATTACTCCAATTAATTAAGATGTGTACGGAAGTAGCTACACCTGGAATGGCCATTTTAGGGGAAGCAATTGTCGCTCCGGCCCAAATTATGGAATATTTCGGAACTGGCCGATACGCTAGGCATGAATGTGACTTTGCCTACAATGCCACACAAATGGCAGTTCAATGGGATGCCCTAGCTACCGGCGATGTGCGCATTATGCAAAATGCCCAACATGAATTAATGCGTAAACCATTAGGAGCTACCTGGTTAACATATACACGCTGCCACGATGACATTGGGTTAGGCTATGATGACTACATGATCGACCAAGCGGGCTTTACCCCCTATGACCACCGTTCCTATATTAAAAATTATTACAGCGGAGTCATTGAAAATTCACCTGCGAAAGGTGCCTTATTCGCTGTAAATCCAAAGACCCAGGATGCCCGGCTCTCCGGTTCCTTGGCTTCTTTATGCGGATTGGAATATGCCATCGACCGAAAAGACAATGCTGCGATCCAAACTTCCATTGATAAAATTATTCTGATGCAAGCGATGAGTATGTTTGTGGGCGGAGTACCAATGTTATTCTATGGAGATGAAGCTGGCTATACAAATGATTATAGCTACTTAGAAGACCCAGGGAAAAGCTACGATAACCGCTGGATGCATAGACCAATCATCAATTGGGAACAAAATAAACGCGTTCAGAAAAAAGGCAGTGTCGAAAATCGAGTTTACTCGGCCTTACAGAAATTGATTAAACTTAGACGGTCTTCAGATGTATTGGCTGATGTAAAAAATATACATTGGATCCCAAATCAAAATAATTCAATCGCCGGATTCACACGATTCAAAGATGGAGAAAAATTCACTTGCTTGTTTAATTTTAGCTCCAAGCTACAAGCCATTTCATGGTTTGTCATGGATGAGAATGGGCAGCGACCAGCAGAAGTAAAAGATTTATGGTCGGGGGAAACCTTACATGTAGGCATGGACCATGATCATGTGATGCTGGCTCCGTATCAGTTTAGGATTTTGTTTTAGAGTTAAGAGGTAAGAGGTAAGAATATAATTACCGGTGCAACAACTCTTCACTCTTACTTCTTACCTCTTTTAAAAAAAAGCGTGAAACATTCGTCCCACGCTTTCAAAGAATCAATCATTAATCTTATTTTCTTACAACAAAGGGCCAATATTCTTTTTCCCAATTGTTAAACTTTCAATCGCGTCTTTTGGCATATCATGCTCTACAAAGAAATGTTGCAAACCTCCAATCGAGGCAGCATCAAAAATGCGCTTGAAATTCACAATTCCAGAACCTGCTGGCACGATGTTTTTAAATCCTTCATCAAAATCTTTGATGTGACATAATGGGAACCGACCCGGTTGCGCCTTAAATAAAGCAACAGGATCTTCGCCCGCCTTAGTTGCCCAGCCTAAATCCAATTCGAATTTCAATATATCTGCCGGAATCTCTTTCGAGAATACATCAAATGCACGCTGTCCATCAACCATTTTAAACTCCATATCATGGTTGTGGTAACATAAAGTCAAGCCCGCATCCTTCGCAATCTTACCTGCTTTTGTCAAGATTTGTACCGACTCAGCAACTTCTTCTTTTGAGCCTACCGGAATATTGGCGCAGACCAAATACTTCACCGTTGTACCCTTCAATGAATCCACTATCGCCTGGGCATCATCACGTAAATTATTCATGCGTGGCATTTTAGACGTATCAAAACCAGGACGTGGTTTGAAGGGAGCACCCATCACATGATGTGACACCCAATTCATCCCTAACGATTTGTTCAAATTTGAAAATTCCATGGCCGACATACCATAAAATCCACCGATTCGACTGAATGCAGACTCAATCTCCTTGTAACCTAAATCGGCAATTTTCTGCATATTCCCTTTCACATCCTGATCTAAGGTCGTGAACAACGTAAACAATTGCACACCAATTGGACGGGGAGCAACTTGAACAATAGAAGGTAAAAACAGAGAGCCAGCTAGAAATACGCTTGATTGCTTAAGGAAATTTCTTCTTTCCATGGGAATAAATAATAGGTTTAGAGGTTTAGCACAAATTAATGTATTTTTTTGATACAATAAAAATTTATGGCCATTTATCTCCAAAAACCCAGGCGAAATTGATGTCGGCCGTTCGATAATTCGTATTGGTTTGGTGCCATACGAAATCCCCTCCAAGCCGATGGCAGTCTGCATAATAAACCCGATGGCCCCAGGCTAATTTTCGATCGCCCGACTGGTATATAGGTGCATCCGCCATGTTTTGATCAAAATTACAATGGAATAAAAACAATTGCGCCTCTCGGTGATAGCGCCCTAATTTATAGCCTGGATCACCTACAAACCGACAATTTTTTAATACAGATTTCGAAGCCTCATCCCCAGACCCATCATGCCAAATCGCAGCACTCATGTTATGACAGATGAACGTGCAATTCTCTGCAAACGCATATCCTCTTGGACAGTACAAATCCACTCCCCCTTCGATTTCACAATCATTCAAATAATACATGCCTGCATTCACATCCCATGGACTCATCGTATCTCCCCCACCTGAACGAATCGTGCAACGTTCAAAGCGCAAGCGCGTAGCTCCCGGCATCGTACGAACGGCGAATTGATGACCGTCAACCCTAACCACTTTTTCTCCATCCTTTTCACCTGCCTCACGGGGTAAGGCATATTTTTGAACTGTTGTTTGCGTAGTTTTCCCAGCCTCATTCAGACAGGGTATCGTCACATCTTCTTGGGTCATTAGTCCGTAATCATTGATTACCGTTATATTCTCAAAACTCAAATCGTGTCCTTTGATATTCAAAACACCCGCACCATAATCATCCGAATTCGAACAGCGCCAAATATCGCGCGCTTGGGTGAATTTTATGACAACTCCTGCGCGAGATTGACCTAGTATACGTAAATCATGTCGAAGTGAATCAATGTAAATTTTCTCGATATAGGTGCCATGCTTAATATGAATCGTCTGATTGTTTTTCCCTTGATTTATGGCCTCCTGAATCGTTTTCACATCTCCCGAACCATCTTGTGCAACCGTCACATGTTGCATGAATTGATCCATTAATTTCACCGTTTTATCAAACCATTTAGTAAATAATAAAAAAGTATGAGGCGAACCCGCGAAAGTATATACATCAGTCAAGATCCCGTTTTCCTTCATTTTTTGTCGGAAGTCCTCTCGCCCCGCATGCATCCGTTCATTCCCAGAATTTATAAACAACACGGGAGGATCGTTTTTCGAAACATGATGTAAGGCTGAGGCCTGATTCCACAAAGTTGGATTTTCTGTTTTCGAATAACCAAAATAGGAAGTGGCAGCTGACATACGAACGCGATCATCTCCCTCCCCTGATTCCGGATGGATATAGGCCAAAATGCCATCTAAATCAATAACTCCTTTGATTTTCTGTCCTTTCCCAAATAGATTTTCATCCTGTACAGACCCAAGTAAAGCAGCCATTTGGCCACCGGCTGAAAATCCTGCCACAAAAATCTGTTCGGGGGCTATATGTAGTTTTTGGGCGTGATGATGTAAATAGATTAATGCCGACTGGGCATCAAGCATCGCGGCTGGATATAGGGCTTCGGTCGACAAACGGTATTCGGCTAAAAATACGCGATAACCTTTTTTGGCCAATGCCTGTGCCAAAGCGACATGTTGGTTGCGATGACCCGTCCGCCAGCCTCCGCCATGGAAAAACAAGAGCGTTTTACGGCTTTTCTTATCCTGTGGTTCATAAACATCGAGATGTAAAACTCTGGAACCATTTTTTTTAAAAACGATTGATCGAGAAGCCTTCACTTGAGTGGCCGTAAATTCGGCTAATTGCAAATTAGGATCCGATTGAATGGCCGATTTCCAAGCCGAATAATTAGCAAAACTCGTATCAGGGACACCGGTTATGCCTTTGGTATTTTGTGCCAACAAACCCTGACAAACAAACAATAAAATGATTCCTATCTTGCGCATAGTTTATAAAGACAGGAATATAAATTTTATAATCATTCTTGCTAACTTGGTCATTCAAACCTGAAATTATGAAATTAGTTCGCGTACTCGTTGTTGGTTGTGGAAACATGGGAGCCTCCCATGCGACAGCCTATCACAATTCCCCCAACTTTGACATTTGTGGCTTGGTTTCCCCAGGTAAAAGCAAGGAAACTTTGAATACGAAATTAGGCGGGGGATATCCCCTATTTAATGATTATTCGGAGGCATTGCGTAAAACGAAACCGGATGCAGTTTGCATTTCCACCTATCCAGATACCCACGAAGCCTATGCGATAGAGGCGATGAAAGCTGGGTGTCATGTGTTCATCGAAAAACCCATTGCCGATAGCTTGAAGGGTGCCATACACGTAGCGGAAGTAGCGAAGAAAACAGGCAAAAAATTGGTTGTTGGGTATATTTTACGACACCATCCTTCTTGGATCAAGTTCATTGAAGTTGCCAAAGAAATGGGGAAACCCCTGGTAATGCGGATGAATTTAAACCAGCAATCACATGGCTACATGTGGGATGTACATCGCAATTTGATGAACAGTTTGAGTCCCATTGTGGATTGTGGAGTGCATTACATTGATGTCATGTGCCAAATGACGCGTTCAAAACCGCTTCGTGTTTCGGCAATCGGCGCACGCATGACAGAAGATATTCCTTTAGGCAATTACAATTATGGGCAATTACAGATTCATTTTGAAGATGGCTCAGTGGGTTGGTATGAAGCCGGCTGGGGCCCGATGATCTCTCAAACTGCTTATTTTGTAAAAGATGTTTTTGGGCCAAAAGGTTCTGTTTCGATTGTTGCCAAACAGGCAAGTGCGGAAGGCAAATCGGATTCTGTGGAATCACATACCAAAACCGAATCGCTTCGGGTACATCATGCCGACATCAATGACGCGAATGAATTCACACGTGCTGATGAATGGATTAATTTAACCGACGAACCAGATCATCAAGGATTGTGTGATCGCGAGCAGGCTTATTTCTTACATGCTATTCAGGCAGATGTTGACTTGACAGATCACGTGGAAGATGCAGTGAATAGCCTTCGCATTGCCTTTGCGTGTGATGAATCGGTACGGACTGGTAAGATGGTGGTGCTGTAAGCACCAGTCGCCAGTCGCCAGTCGCCAGTCACCAGTCGCTAGTCTTAAAGAGGTGAGCTTATTTAAAAATAATTCTCAGCATCGGAACTAAAGACTAATGACTAGTGACTAGCGACTATTTTAAATAAGTCGCTAACCAATTACCGACTTCCTGATAATGAAACTTCGAATTATCCGGATTCAATATCCAATGATTCTCACCAGGGAACACGATTAACTTACTTGGAATTTGTAATCGCTGATGGATACTCCAATTTTCTAAGGTATTGTTGATCGGCACGCGGAAATCATTTTCCCCAACCGTCAATAACATAGGCGTTTTGAAATTAGCTGCAAAGCGCATCGGATTTTGCTCTTTCCAGGTTTTTGTAGGCACCCACGGCGTACCCCCATTCATCAATTCCCTTCCCCAAATCACATCGGATGTTCCCCACTGTGCTTCAGAATTGACCAAACCCGCATGCGAAATTAAACATTTAAAATGCGTGGTCTTCGCCTGCATCCAGTTGGCCAAATGCCCCCCATACGAAGCACCTCCAGCAGCCTGTCTCGTTGCATCGATAAACGGATAACGTTTAATTGCATCAGCTGCGGCCTCCAAAATCTCATTGCCAGGACCTTTGAAGGGATCAAACTGAATATCTTGCGCAAATTTCTCTCCATATCCCACAGACCCCGTATAGTCGGTCATCACAATCACATAACCTGGAGCACCAAAAATGTAAGGATTCCAGCGATATCCAAATACATCTTTAAAGGAACTTGCAGGTCCACCATGCATAAGCACAAAAAGCGGATATTTCTTTGAGGCATCAAAACCAGCTGGTCGAAGCATGACACTACGAATCATTTTACCACGAGATGATTTGGTCCAAAAAACCTCTGCCTGAGGTAAATCCATTTTAGACAATGCCGAATCATTTGCCTTTGAAATTGCAATTTTTTGACCGGCGTTAAGGACAAATACTTCAGCAGGTGCAGCCAGGTGTTGATAGGAATAGGCCATAATATTTCCAGCAATAGACAAACTCGTAATCGATCCCGCTTCACCACCAACTAAATTAATCATATGTCCATCCTCAATCGATACTTGTATCGCTCGATCGACTCCTTGATCCTCGATGCTCGCATAAATAGTCGAACCCGAAATTTCCCAATCATTGATCGGTCGATCTAATCCTGCCGCTAACTCAATCTTGCCAGTCATAGTAGGCCAGGCAAAACGATACAAATGATTCAAGTAATATATTTTATTCCCATTGACATGGCCGGTAGCAATTAAGTATTTACCGTCTTCTGAAAATAGCACCTGTGCATAATCTGCATCATCATTGAGCAATTTTTCAGACCCTCCGGAAATGGAAATAGCATATAAAGATGAATTTGCCGACCGGTAGGCAGTTGTATTGTATTCGGTTGTAGCTGTAAAAACAATTTGTGAGGCATCGGGCGAGAAGCTAAACGAGCCCAACTGAAAACCTTTCGATTCTACCAATTTTACCTTTGCAAACAAATTGACAGGTAAAGGCTTATCAACTGTCAAATCCATCACATACACATGTGCTTGTTTTTCATCTAGCCAGCTATCCCAATAGCGAATAGGGAACGAGGTGTAAACACGCGCTTTGGTTTTGATTTTCTTTTTTTCGTCAGCTATTTTTTTACTGAGGGAATCCGTAAAAGCGCTTGCATATACTCGGGAGGAGAAGGCAATTAATCGGCCATTCGAACTAATTTTCGGTGAAGCAACCCCTGTGGATAAACTCGTCAACCTTTGGGCTTCCCCACCAAAATCCAAATTCAAACGGTATAATTGCGCGGCATCATCTCCTTCTCGTTTCGCCGTAAAAAAGATTTGATTCAACGTAGGGTGCCAAAAATAATTTTCCTCGCTACCCTTCGAATTCGTTATTTTTCGAGGTTCAGCAGAAGCGTCTGCAGGGGCTAGCCATAAGTCTGTTGTTTGTTCCTCTGAATTGTAGGACGTTTCCGTGCGGCTATAAATGACCCATTTCCCAGATGGGCTAAGCGCTGGGGCTCCAATCTTCTTCAACAACCACATGCTTTCGTGCGACATGGGTGCTTTTTGAGCGAATGCATGAAAATTCAGGGCAACAAATAGAATGAGAATAATTTTTTTCATAGAATTCAATTTAGCTTCGTAAATTAGTTATTTAAACTTCATCTTAATATACACATGAGAAAAAAATACGCAATGCTTAGCTTGCTGGCATTATCCCTGGGTACAAATACCTTGAATGCACAGAGTCCAGCTAAATTTATTGATCGGGCAAACATGAATTTCCAAGTAAAGCCAGGAGATGATTTTGCAGAATATTCGAATGGAATTTGGGTAAAAAGTAATCCTATTCCGGCAAAAGAAACACGTTGGGGAAGTTTCAACCAATTACGTGATTTCAATATCAATGCAGTAAAAACAATATTAGAGGGAACCCAAGGCACCAAAGCTGTTGCGGGATCAGTTGAGAAACGCGTGGCCGATTTTTATGCCGCTGCGATGGACAGCGCAACGATTGAAAAATTAGGATACTCGCCTATTCAATCGGATTTAACCCAAATTCATAACATTCAATTTAAGTCTCAAATTGTGACGGAAATTGCACGTTTGCGTAAAACGGGAACGGCATCTCCCCTATTTAGTTTCTACGTTGGTCAAGACCGAAAGCAAGTGGACAAAATGGTGCCCCAACTCGGCCAGGGGGGAACATCATTACCGGATCGTGATTATTATTTAAAATCAGATGCGCGTAGTTTAAAGATTCAAGAGGCATTTAAGCTTTATGTCAGTACCTTATTCCAATTAATTGGAACGAATAAAGTACAAGCGGATGCACATGCGGAAACAATTTTCCAATTGGAAAAAAAATTAGCTGAGGCGCAGATGTCACGCGTTGAAATGCGTGACCCCTACAAGACGTACAATAAGTTCTCTTTTTCAGAATTTAATCAAAAAACGCCGGCATTCAACTGGGCAATGACCTTCCAAGATTTTGGTACACAGGCCCCCGACTCCATGTTGGTATCTGCTCCCAAATTCTTTGAAACGGCAAACAAATTATTGATTGAGACCCCTTTAGAAACTTGGAAAACCTATTTGACTTGGAACGTTTTGAAAGGTTCTGCGAGTTATTTAAGCTCCCCTTTTGTGAAGGCAAATTTTGCCTTTAGTCAGGTATTGAGTGGCCAAAAGGTTCAGACGCCTCGTTGGCAACGTATGTCAACTTTAACAGATGGCACTATCGGTGAATTATTAGGTCAATTGTATGTAGCGAAGTATTTCAAACCAGAAGCGAAGGCTCGAATGGTTGAATTGGTTGCGAACTTACGAAAGGCTTTTGAGGTTCGTATCAATCAATTGGATTGGATGAGTGCAGAAACTAAGCAAAAGGCGAAGGATAAATTACATGCCTTTACGCCCAAAATAGGCTATCCAGACAAGTGGAAAAACTATGAAGGGTTAGAAATTTCATCGACAGAATTCTACAAAAATGTGCGTAATGCAGGCGCTTGGGGTTTCCAAGATAATATTAGTCAGATTGGCAAACCCGTTGACCGCAGCAAATGGGGCATGACGCCACCAACGGTCAATGCCTATTACAGCCCAGTCATGAACGAGATCGTATTCCCTGCAGGAATTTTACAATTCCCATTCTTTGATGCCAAAGCGGATGACGCGATTAACTATGGAGGTATTGGGGCTGTGATTGGCCACGAAATGTCCCATGGATTTGATGATTCAGGAAGTCAATATGACAAGGATGGAACCCTGCGCAACTGGTGGACGAAAGATGATTTGGCTAAATTCAAGGCTAAAACAGAACTTTTGGGTAAGCAATTTGATGCCTATACGATCTTGGATACCCTACATGTAAACGGAAAATTAACGATGGGAGAAAATATCGGAGATTTGGGAGGGTTAAATATGGCTTATGAAGCATTTAAAATGACCAAACAAGGGAAATCAAAGGCCAAAATTGACGGATTCACACCAGACCAACGCTTTTTCTTGGCGTGGGCACAAGTTTGGAGAGGCTCGACATTACCTGAAACAGCGGCACAATTGGTTCAAACGGACCCACATTCGCCAGCACAATTCCGGACCATCGGGACTCCAGTAAACATGGATGCTTGGTATAAAGCATTTAATGTAAAACCTGGCGATAAATTGTACAAGAAACCGGAGGATCGGATTAAGATTTGGTAATTGAGAGTTAAGAAGTAAGAGTTAAAAGGTAAGAAGTATAAAAACCCAAGGAGAGATCCCTGGGTTTTTATTTGGACATTAGTCGCTTGACTTTGGAGGTTTTGAAGGTCAATCTCATCGAATAGAATCTTGATAACCCTAAACTTTAGCCTAGGGATCTCCGTACTAAAGTCTGAGGCTAACAATACATTACTCAGAGGGACAATCGCAATGAATCTTAAAAGCATAGGCTTTAGCCTAGCGATCCCCAGCCTGTAGTCTGGAGCTAATCATGCAGCACCCTTACCTCGACAATGACCTAAACTACCGATGGATTTCGTTATTTTAATAAGGAAATAACGACGCTTCCCCCTTTTTTCGATGGGAAAACTAAATCTGTCAATACCTCCTTGCCATCATTTGCAAAAACCTCCACGATGGAATTATCTACAAATACATCCAGTTTCAGGATGCCATTTTGAGGAATTACGCGCATTCTTTCGATACTTGGGAATTTCTTACTAAAGTCGATTTTCCCCGATTTTGTACGATCAAACGATAGCATTTGAGTCATAAGATCGTAAGTTAGAACACTTTTTTCTTCATCATTTTTTAATAAATCAATCGAAATCCCTTTGGCATTTGCTAAGTCAATCGAAATACCAAGTCTATACGAATTCCCTGGCATTTCGATTGTTTTCTCTTTTGATAATTCACTCGCTTTCAATGTCAAGATTTTGGTATGAATATTCTCGGCAAACACAGGCTTTTGAACTAAACGGTATTTGCCATTTTCAACGACCAATGACAATTTTCGGGGCATCGAAAACATCCCCCTTCTCCCTTCTGATGGTATTTCGCCAGCATAATTCCAGCTACTTTCCCAACCGATTATAATCGGATTTTTGTCCTTCGCAGGAAGATTATTGAAGGGAATGGCTGCATAGAAATCTTTCCCATAGTCTACTCTTAAAACACCATCTTGCTTTTCTGGGACAAATGTTTTTCCATCAAAATCGCCAACAAAATATTGCATCCCCGTAAATTCGGAATCCTCTCCCGCACTTGAAACGAGCATAAGCCATTTAGATTTATCCGAATTTTCGATTGGTACTTTAAACAAGGAAGGACATTCCCAAATTTTTGAGACATCACCCATATTACCAAATTCGCTCAATAATTTCCAATCCTTCAGATTTGTAGATTCATAAATCTGAACCATAAATTCCAATGGCTTTGCAACAATCATTTTCCATTTTCCCTCATGCATAAACACATTTGGATCCCTGAAATCGGCCAACCCGATATCCAAAACTGGATTTTTGGCATAAAATTTCCAGGTTCTTCCTTTATCAGCGCTATACGCTAAACTTTGACGTTGCGCCAAACCTGCCCCCTTTTTATCTATATGAGCGGTATAAATGGCAACCATTCCTTCCTTAAAACCATTTTCAAATAAACCCGAAGTATTCAGACTATCCACCACGGCAGAACCTGAAAAAACCATCGTGGAGGAACTATCAGCATTTATCGTTTCAGGGATTGCAAGAGCTAATTCTTGCCATGTATGCAGGTCTTTGCTCACGGCATGCCCCCAACTCATGTGTCCCCATTTATCACCTGAAGGATTATACTGATAGAAAAGATGATATTCTCCAGCGACAAAAACCATTCCATTGGGGTCATTAACCCAGTTTTTATCGGATGTATAATGATATGCTGGTCGGTAAGTGGCTGGCGCTCTTTTGGTTATTTTATTTATTGGGACACAGGCATTTAACATAACCGCGACCGATAAAAAAGTGACTACTTTTTTCATAGATTATTGAAATAATGATGAGTGAATTTGACAAAAAAAATGGTAGCAGTAAAAAACTACTACCATTCAACCATTCTAACCTTATAATTAAAAACCAGGATTTTGCTTGTATAAACCATTTGTGAAGGTTATTTCTGCCTGTGGAATTGGCAAATACTCATCTCTTCCTGCAGTAAATTTAGCAGTGGCCAAGAATGATCTTCTCGATTTCTCCTTCGCTATGTATCCATTAAGTGTTTGTTCGGCAATGCCCCAACGAACTAAGTCAAAGAAGCGAGAGCCTTCCGTAGCAAACTCTAAACGACGTTCCCACATCAACGCTTTCCACGCAAAATCCTTCGTCCAACCAGACGCTGAATAGGGTTTTATGTTGTAGTTTGATGCAAAAGTCCCATCGGATTTTTTAAGTTTGCCCGTACTTGCAGCAGCTCTGTTTCTCAGTTGATTGATGATTGGTAAAGCTAAATCTTGTTGGCCTAATTGAATGTAAGCTTCTGCTTGCATTAACAAAATATCATCAAAGCGAAGAATATCATAGTTTTTTGCGGTACCCATAAATGGCCCAAGTTTGAAATAAGATGGACTTGATGCCAATTGTTGAAAACGCATGGTATGAAAATTGCCATATACACCTGCATCACGAACCCAGCTATTACTAAAAGGCTTCGAATTATCGTACTTGTATGGGTGTCCATCGATGCCAACGGTATGATCAAGACGAGGGTCAACTGTTTGCGTGCTTAGATCAGCATTTTTTTCGTTGAATGTTTCAAAATTTGGCAACCCATTGGCATCTGTTGTATGTGCATTTACCAAGTTTTGACTTGCTGCATGAAATCCACAACAGCCATATTGAGGAGCTCCGTGTGGGTAATTCAAGCCATCTTCGTAGCTCATCCGTCCTGCCGTTGTTCCATCGTTGATGGTTAATTGGATAGCAAAGATTGATTCGGGTCCATTTTCTGACTCTGGCAAGAAATTTTCAGCAATATCATCGCTTAATCTATATTTTCCTGAAGAAATAACCGCTTGCGTAAGCGCAACAACTTCTTGCAATCTTGTTTTATTGATATTGATCACCTTATGATTTGCATCTTGCTCATAGGCTTGATACAAACGCACTTTTGCTAAATATGCCTGAGCTGTCAACTTATTTGCTCGTGCAAGTTCTTGTTGATTTGCAGGTAAATTATCAATTGCAAATTGAAAATCAGCGGCAATTTTATTCCAAGATTCATCATTACTTAGCGTATTCGAAACTTTCAATATTTCTTCAGCAGAGATAGTTTCATCAAAAATTGGAACATTTTTGTATAAACGTTTCATGACAAAGTAACTATGGCCCCTTAAGAATCGCAATTCAGCCAAACGTGTTTTTTTAGCAGGATAATTGGTTTCATCCAGCGTATTTACTGCACGAAGTGCGACATTACATCTTGAGATTGACTTAAATAGATTTTGCCATGTACGAGTAACAAATGCTCCCATGGTTGCATTGGTTAGATTATAATGCTCTAGCGCATCAATTTCTCCCACGTCACCAGTACCGCCTCCGCCTTTGTAAGCATCATCGGAACGAACGCTTCCATAAACCCAATCACTGTAGATGGGTCCAATCATATCGCCGTTACCAATCGCCGCATATGCAGCCGTTACAAGACCATCAATGGCCGTTGGAGAAGTCAAATCAGATGAAGACAATACCCCCTTAGGTGTATAATCAAGTTCATTTTTGCAAGAGCCCAAAAAGAGGAGCCCCGTTACAAATAAAGTTGATACTATTTTATTTTTCATTTTTTTGAAATTTGTGTTTAAAACCTCCTTTGAGGTTATTCAATAATTCGATTAAGTTTAGAACGATGCGTTAACTCCGAACGTAAATGTTTTAGGAATTGGCACAGGATCAAGGTCAATACGCTCTGGGTCTGGGCTTAAATAGCTCTTACTTTTGAACCAGAATAAGTTTTCAGCCATAGCATAAAGACGAATTCTAGAAAACACAGACTTAGGCGTGATTGAATAACCTAATTGAATGTTACGCATTTTGAAATACGAGGTATTAACAATGAAATAGTCAGACGTACGACCTTCTCCATTGTTGTCTTTCAAGGTTAAAGCAGGAACATTTGTGTTCGTATTTTGTGGTGTCCAAGCATTAAATACACCTGGCCCTACATTTTCTCTGCTTCTCATTAAATTATTGAAAACAGTATACACATCAAACCCTTCTCTTCCCGCTACGCCTGAACCAAAAATAGAGGCATCAAATTTTTTGTAAGTCAAATCCAATCTTACACCATATTCAAGCGCTGGTAAAGTTGTACCTATCCACGTTCTGTCTAAGTCATCAATTTTATTATCTCCATTAATATCTACATAACGGATTCTTCCAGGGCCAGCACCAATTTGCTGAGGAGCAGCATCTACTTCAGCTTGCGATTGGAAAAGCCCATTGGTCTTGTAACCAAAAATATCAAATTGAGAATGTCCAATAATTGTATTGACTAGGTTTCCTGCATAGGCTGGACGAACATTTTCTGGCAATTCAGTAATTTTATCTCTGAAATGAGCAAAGTTGGTCACAACATTGAATTTTAAATCATCCCCAACAGTTCCACGATAACCGAGTACAAACTCCCAACCTGTGTTTGATTTTGCAGCACCATTTACGGCTTTTGTTTGTCCTTCTCCTAGCGTCGCTGCTACAGGTGGTGTAATCAAAATACCTGATGTATTGCGCGTGAAGTAATCAAATGATCCGAAAATTTTATTGTTTAAAATAGCATAATCAAAGCCAACATTGATTTCGTCAGTTGTTTCCCATTTCAAACTTGAATTTGCCCCTTGTGTTTGAACAAAACCAGAAGGTAATGTACCTGTATTGGCACCTGACAACGAATAGGCTGTACCAATATTCATGTATTGTTCCCAAAAACCACCAACTAATTGAGCCTGCGTGGTACCATATCTCGTATCGAATAAACCAAAACGTGCTAAATCTCCGATTTGCTGATTTCCTACACGACCCACTCCAATTCTTGCTTTTAATTCAGAGAAAACTTTATTATTCTTCATAAAATCTTCTTGATCGATTCTCCAACCTAAAGAAGCTGCAGGGAAAATTCCATATTGATTATCAGATCCAAAACGAGAAGAACCATCACGACGAATTGTTAAGGCTGCTAAATATTTATCTGAAAAGTTATAATCAACACGTGCAAATTGAGAGAATAAACGATGACCTGTTGATCCACCTGATACCGTTGTGTTACCTGTACCTGCATTTAGCGTAAAGTAATCATCTGTTTGAAGGGCAAATCCTTCTTTCTTGATAAATTGAAAATCGAAATCTGTTCGAATTAATTCAGTTCCTAACAAAAATTTGAATTGATTTTTGGCATTCAAATCCCAATTATAACGCAAGGTATTTGACCAGTTCGTACTGATGTAATGATTTTGGTCGAAAGACAAGCTATTAGTTGTCCGATTAAATGCCCCCTCAGAAAATTTAGGAGTAATTACTCGATTAAAATAAGTTGCATTATCTGCTCCTAAATTTGATTTGAAAAAGAGGTTCTCAATCGGTTGTATTTCTAAAAAAACGTTACCAAAAGTACTTAAGCGATTCGCATTATTCCATTTTGCAATGTCTTGCATGTGCAATGGGTTGTTTCTATCCGAATATCCACCTCCTGATGCACCCGCATATGTTATTCCATCTTTCTGAAAAACAGGAATTGTAGGAGCTAAAGTAACTGCCAAAAATGTTGTTGACGCTCCACCCAAATCTCTAGCTGTAAGCGTTTCATTTGAATTTGCAACGCGAAGATTTACACCAAATTTCAATTTGTCATTATAGGCACGAGTCAAGGCATTAATGCTTCCACTCAAACGCTCATAATCCGTAAATCTCAACATTCCTGTATTTTTCAATTGGCCTAAATTGATTTCTAGCGATGAATTTTTATTTCCATAAGAAGCTGTGAAATCATTCTTGGTAACAATGCCCGTTTTGAACATAACATCTTGCCAATTCGTATCACCCGCAGGTGTGTTTTGGTCACCGCCCACATAAGGCTTAACTGTAACACCACTTAATACGGGGTTTTTAAAATCATTATTCCAGTTAAAAGAATAAATATCACCATAACCAGCGGCAGGATCTTGTCCATCATTAACCGAAGCTTGCCACAAGGCTTTTCCTCGATCAACTGCGTTCAACATGTTAAAACGCATTGATTTTTCAGATTGAGCAGAAACACTGCTGTTGAACTGAAATTCAATTTTTCCATTCGTATTTCCACCATTTTTTGTGGTTACGATAATAACCCCATTTGAGGCTCTTGCTCCATATATAGATTCAGCCGAAGCATCTTTCAACACTTGAACTGACTCAATATTGGCAGGATTCAGGTTTTGAAAAACCTCTGGCCGAGTGGTCGGAATACCATCAATCACATAAAGGGGATCATTATTGCCCAATGTGTTTGCCCCACGAATCAAAATCCGCGAGTTACTTCCGTTTGGCGAACCATCTTTTTCGATATACAAACCCGGTACACGGCCTTGTAGCGATTGCATCGGATTTCCTGTGCTGTTGTTTTTGATAGGTTTCATATCAACGACCACAACAGAGCCGGTCAAGTCTTCTTTTCTTTGAGAAGTATAACCAACCACAACTACCTCGCTCAATTCTTTACCTAACGCTAACGTAACTTGAACATTAGTTAAGCCTTTTACTGATACAGATTGCTTTTCATAGCCAATATAAGATACCTGTAAGCTTGAAGCATTTTCTGGTACAGGTACCAAAAACTTACCATTTGCATCGGTAATCGTACCGACTTTTGTGCCTGACACAAGCACACTTGCACCAATGAGCGGCTCATTGTTATCGCCTCCTCGGACAGTGCCAGTGACCTGACGCTGCGCGTACGTGAATTGCAATGTGAGGAGCATTACAATAATGGAAAATAGAGTTTTTTTCATCATTTAAATTGTTTTTACTGTTTAGATTAAGGGTTTAAAACGTGACTCGTACTGAGTGTTTTATTCATTAAAAGCTGAATTTCTTCTGTTAAAATGCGGGGTGTTGCCCCATGTTGCGTAGCCACCCAAGCACCTATTGCACAGGCTTCAACAAGGGCATTATCGAGTGGGATGTTGTTTAAGAAATTGGAAATAAAGGATGCCAAAAATGAATCCCCACTCCCAATCGTATCAACCACTTCTACTTCAAATCCTGAGCTTTGGAAGAACGCATTGTTGTGCAAAAGCATCGCACCATCCTCCCCCAGGGTAACACAAATCGTTTTAATTTTGAATAATTCGGATAAGCGTATTAGGTTTTCCTGTATGGTCCCAGCCGTGAAAAACCATTCAGAAATTTCGCCTAACTCCAAATGATTGAGTTTCAGCAAATCGGTGTTTTTCAATAAAAACTCAATTGTAGTTTTGTCATAATAAGGTGGACGCAAATTGATGTCCAACACCTTGAATTTAGCAACGGCCAAAAGTTTTTTGAGCGTATCAAATGTTTGTTCTGACCTCGCAGAAAGACTTCCAAAGACAAAACAATCTGAATTTTCAACAGCCTCTAATGCGTCTTCTTCTAATAAAATATAATCCCAAGCCACGGGTTTAACTATTTTGTAGCTTACGTTATTTTTATCATCCATGTTCACTTTCACGACACCCGTAAGGTGCGTTTGACCGTGTTGGACAAATTGCGTATTTAGTCCATTTTCAGTAACAAAGTCGATTAGAGCAGTACCCAAATCATCTGTTCCAACTCGACTGATGATTGAAGCATGATTACCAAGGTTATTTAGGTGGATAGCTACATTCATGGGAGCCCCACCAGGCATTTTGCCAGTGGGAAGCATGTCCCAAAGCATTTCGCCAAAGCAAATGATTTTGTTTTGATTAGCTGCCATTCAATTAGTGTGTTATAATAACGTTATCAATATTTTCAAGCGACTTCCCTTTTGTCTCCGGCATGATTTTCCAGGCAAAAATCAGCTGTAAAACCATCATGGAAGCAAAGAAGGCAAAGACATTTCCTCCTCCGAAGGTTTCGGCAAAATAGGGGAACGTAAAAGTGATGAAACTCGCCATGAGCCAATGTGTAAAACTTCCTAATGCTTGCCCATTAGCACGAACTTCGTTAGGGAAAATTTCGGAGATAAATACCCAAATAACAGCTCCCTGCGAAAATGCAAAGAAGGCGATGTAAGCAAATAAATAAAACGGAACATTCATCCCCATTTGTTGGCTGAAAAATGCATGGGAAACCAAAACGAGTGTAAGAATGAGTCCAAACGACCCAACAATCATTAAGATTCTACGACCAAACTTATCAATCAGAGAAATGCCTAAAAGTGTAGAAACGAGATTGATCAATCCAATACCGGCCGAGGAAAGTAAAGCTGAATCTTTGCCAATCCCTGCCATTTCAAAAATGCGTGGAGCGAAATAAATAATCGCATTAATCCCCGAAACCTGATTAAATACCGCGAACAAAACGGCCAATATAATTGGCTTACTGTAAGCCATTTGGAATAATGATACACGAGCTTTTGATGTATTTTTTTTAATGGATTCAATAATCTGCTCGGCTGAATCTAGATCAATCGTCTCTAGAATTTTACGAGCAGCCGTAATATCACCTCTTCGAAGGATCAACCAACGAGGACTTTCAGGGATCAATAAAACAGTAATGGTAAAAATCAATGAGGGGAAAGCTTGTACGCCTAACATCCAACGCCATTCGTTCTCGTTAATTCCCGATAATAGGTAATTAGAAAGATAGGCCATCAAAATCCCTAAAACGATATTAAACTGGAACATCGCGACCAAACGTCCTCGCTTATGAGCAGGAGCTATTTCTGAAATATATAAGGGGGCAACAACTGAGGAGACACCTACGCCAAGCCCACCCATAAATCTAAAAACTAAAAAGACTGACCAATCCACGGCATATGCCGTGCCCATGGAAGAAACTAAATAGAGTAAAGCGATGATGAGAAGTGATTTTTTCCGGCCTAGTTTATCAGCAGGAATTCCACCGATAACAGAACCGACGACTGTACCTATTAAAGCAATTGAAACAGTTACACCATGTTCGAAGGCATTAAGATTCCAAAGTTTTTGAAGTGTTTGCTCAACACCCGAAATAACGGCAGTGTCGAAGCCAAATAGGAAACCACCTAGTGCGGCAGAGAGAGACCAGAAAAATATCTTAAAGTTTTGATTCATTTCAAACTTGTTACGTTTTTTAATGAACCAAAATTAGGTCAATATATTATGGGCAGATTTTAGTATTCATTCAAATACTTACACTTTTGATACAAATCAATAAATGACTCACTATCAATGATTTAGCGAATTTACTTCAGAGAAAATCAGGAATGAATGTGATGATTGTAACACGAAATATCAATATTGATACATTCAACTATTTCGCCATTCGGATGGCGTCTTATCTGTTTTTTGTTTGAAGAATGTCGTGAAATAACTTGGGGTACTGAAACCCAACTCGTAGGCGATTTCGGCAATGTTTTTTTCCTGCTCTTTCAATAGAATCTTTGCTTTTTGCAGTTTGAATTCAGCAATATAATCAGTGACATTTTTGTTGGTCAATGCGGATATTTTTCTAAACAACTGCACGCGCGACATACCCAATTCTTGACTTAATTTCTCGACAGAGAGGGAGCTGTCTTTGATGTTTTTTTCAATTAGTGCTTCAAATTCCAATAAAAATCTTCGCTCCCCTTTCTGTAATTGACTTGGGTTAATGACTTCATTCGAGAATCTACGTCGTATACGATCTCGGTTTTCAACCAAACCCTTTAATTTTTCTTCTAATAATTGTTGGTTAAACGGCTTCAGTATATAATCATCAGCCCCTGCCTTCGTTCCTTCAATTTGGCTCTCGATCTGGCTTTTGGCAGTCAATAAGATAACCGGAATATGAGAAGTTCTAAAGTCAGACTTTACCTGCTGGGTTAATGCAAATCCATCCATACCGGGCAACATTACATCACAAATAATAATGTCAGGGATATAGGACAGAATATCTAGCCAACCCTGTTCGGCATTTTGTGAAGCGACAACATTAAAGTTTTTTTCCAATTTTTGATTCAGAAACTGGTTTAAGTCGTGATTGTCCTCAATTAAAATGATGGTATTTTCAAACGTATGTTTGGTATTATTACTAATTACGTATGGGATGTCCTCATCATCAAATTGAGTAGCGCCTAACGTAGAAACCATGGCTGGGCTATCTTCCAATATCTGATTAGACTCCAGGATAGGAAGCGTAATCCTAAAAGTTGTCCCTTTTTCCTTTTCGGAATGGATCTTTATGTCTCCCCCATGCAAGGCAACAAACTCTTGTGAAAGGGCTAAACCTAAGCCCGTTCCCAACGAAATATTTTTGTTGCCCCGGTAAAACAAATCAAAGGCATGAGCTTTTTCCTCCGGGTTCATACCAACACCATTATCAGTAATATTAATTTCGATCTTATTGATATTCTTTAAAATCGAGACGTGAATCAAGCCACCTTGAGGCGTATATTTGAAAGCATTCGAAATGATATTGAACATGACCTTGTCCAATTTCCCTGCATCAAAACCTAACGAAAGTTCCTTGAATGGACTAATGAACTGAAGGTCAATTTGCTTTTGTTTGGCAATTACATTAAAATCTTGTACGATGTCCCTGATAAAAGCAACTAGATCATTTTGAGCTATTTCTAATTCCATTTTACCAGCATCCAACTTTCTCATCTCTAAAAATTGGTCAACGAGCCGTAAAAGTCGATTGGCATTTTTATTGATCAAATGGAGCGTATTATGCGTTTCCTTGACATCTGTACTTTTTCGATGAAGCAGATCTTCCGTTGGGGTAAGTATGAGGCTCAACGGCGTTTTGAATTCGTGTGAAATATAAGAGTAAAACCTCATCTTATCTTCTGTAGCTTTTTGTGCCAAAAGAGAAACCTTCTCGATTTCATTTTTTTGCTCCAGAATCGCCACATTCTGTTCTTCCAAAATTCGATTGGATTGCTGTTTTTCTTGCAATAGAAAATACAGAAAGGTACCTAACACAACGACGATCGTAAATAATGCTGAGATAAAGTAGAGCCTGTTTCGCTGCGAAGAATAGGTTTTATTTAACTCGTTTATTTTGATTGTTTCACGTTCAATTTCGACCTGTTGTTCCTTAATTTTCTGAATTTGGGACAACATAATATCCACGTTATCCGCCGTTATAACATTCGTTAATAGCTTATTTTCTTTCGCATAAGCCTGTTTTTTGAGGATTTTAACAGCAGTTTGAATGGCTTCTGCACCACCCGTTGGATATAACAGGGTTGCATTTAAGACTCCTTTTTTAACATCTTGCATCCCTTTAGTAACTGGAATCGCATCAATACCAACAAAAAATAAATCTTTTGCTTTCCCTAATTTTTTGGCCGTTTGATAGGCGGTTACAGCAAGGTAATCGGTATGTGCAAATATTATATTGGTTTCAGGATGCTTATTCAGCATGCGAGGTAAATGCCTATTTATATCATATTCCCCGTTTCTGGTTTCCAAAGTTTCTACCTTTTTCAAATTGGGAAACGCAGCTATGGCATCATTAAATCCTCGATTTCGTTCCGTGGCAGGGGAAGATGTCAATTCTAATTCAATTTCAACAATATTTCCGCGACCTTTAAACTTGCTGGCGATAAACTGACCCGCCGTTTTACCAATTTCATAATTATCCGCCCCAATAAAGGCTGAATATTGATTGGAATCCGTTTTTCGGTCAACAAAAATCACTGGAATCCCCGACCGATAAATTTCCTCGATGACGGCAGTCAGCGGTTTAGCCTCATTAGGTGTAATGATAAGCAAGTCTATTTTTTGCTTAGCTAAATCCTTAATCTGCTCAATTTGCTTTTCCGTACTGCTATATGAATCAACAATATCTAACTTAATCTCTGGATGAAAAGCCAACTCTCTCCGCATCTCACTATTCATCACATCGCGCCATTCGTCATGACAACACTGCAAAAAAACAATTCGATACTGGTGTTCTTGTTGAAAAGAACACGAATTAGCCCCAATTATTATAATTACCCAAAGAAGGGCTCTGATAAAAATCTTCATTTAATAAAATTAGACGATACTAAGTGAAAATACTTTCAAAATAGGCACAAATACTATCAATCATGTTACAATAATTTGAAAAGCATTTGAATTTAAACCCAAGGTATCGTTTATATCCTTTCAAATTGCATTTCCTCTAGTTTATCACTGTCTGTGGTCAGTGGTCAGTAATCAGTGGTCATTTGTTAGTAAAGAGACAATAGGTAATGATGATTCAAACGACTAAAGAATAACGACTACTGCTTCCTGATCACTGATTACTGA
>JACCDW010478926.1_pt1 | contig 43373 bp, 47 predicted proteins | sample 7449781 | NCBI WGS metagenome assembly JACCDW01 (sample SAMN15323449, study PRJNA562643) | freshwater metagenome | isolation source: river surface water | place: USA:Blue River Watershed | collected 2017-08-18 | reverse complement strand
GGGATGCCCGGAACCACGACCGGATGAGACTGCGCAGCAGCAAGCATTTGGCGGGTCCGCCGGGTTACATTCATCGTTTCGTAGTGACGAAAGCAAGCGACGTGGCAACCAATACAAAAAGCTCGAAAGCATCCGCAGGCGCACCGCTCACCGAAGAGCAGATTCTGGCCATGGATGAGAAGGACTACATGAACGCAGCACAGCTGGCGTTCTTCAAGGCTCGTCTGCAGCAGCTCGAAAAAGACCTGCTCAGGAACGCCGGCGAAACCACCGAGCACCTGCGCGAGACCGTGCTGGTGCCCGATCCCGCGGACCGCGCGACGATCGAAGAAGAGCATGCACTGGAACTGCGCACGCGCGACCGCGAGCGCAAGCTGCTGAAGAAGGTGCAGCAATCGATACAGGCGATCGACGCCGGCGACTATGGCTGGTGCGAAGAAACCGGCGAGCCCATCGGCATCCCGCGCCTGCTCGCTCGTCCGACCGCAACGCTGTCGCTCGAAGCGCAGCAGCGCCGCGAGCTCAAGCAAAAGCTGTACGGCGACTGAGCGTCACGTTGCCGGGCCGACAGCGGCCCGCACGCTGAGGCACCATGGCCCCGCGCACTGCGCGGGGTTTTTGTTTTTGCGGCCGCCGCAGAACGCTCCGTCGCATGGGTGCGCCATGGCGACATGACAACGAGAAGCCTTGTGCGTTAGTATTTGTGCCTTGAATTCCGTACCGCGCATGATCCTGACCCTTGCCAGACAATCCAGTACCGCCGCCGGTGATCGTCGCATCCACCCGGCACGCGCGCTCATGGGCGCGCTACTGGTCCTGTGCTTGCTGCTCTCGCAGTGGGTTGGCTATGCACACGCGATCGCGCACTGGCACGGCAACGCTGCCGCACACCTGCAGAAGGTCGAGCGTGGCGCCGATGCCTCGACCGGTCTTTTCGATCACCAGAAAGCGTCCGGCACTTGTATCGCGCTCGACGCCGTCGCGCTGGGTGCCGGCCTGTGCAGCAGTGCCCTCGCGCTGCCCGTGGCGCATGCTCCTCAGCAGCGCCCGGACATGCTTGCCGCGCAGCGCTGGTTGCCGGCATTCTCCCCGCTCTTTTCCACGCGCGCCCCGCCGCTGAACGCCTGAACCTTTGCAGGTGGCTGCGGGCCCCCGACGGGGACCCGCAGCCTGCGTTCAATCCAGGCTGGAGTGCTTCATGATTCTGAAGAAGTCCGCGCTGGCGCATGCCATCTTTGGCGCGCTGGCCTTCGTTACCGCTTCCGCGCAGGAAGCCAAAAAAACATTGTCCCCCGTCATCGTCACTGCCGATCCGCTGCGCAGTGGCGAAGATGCCATGATCCTGACGCCAGCCAAGGTGCTGTCCGGCGACGAGCTTCGCAACAAGGCGAGCCTGTCGCTCGGCGACACGCTGGGTGGCGAACTCGGCGTGCACGCTTCCGGCTTCAGCGCCGCCACCTCGCGTCCGGTGATCCGCGGCCTCGAAGGACCGCGCATCAAGGTGCTGGAAAACGGCATGGGCAGCGGTGACCTGTCGGCAATCTCGAATGACCATGCGATCGGCTCCAGCATCATGACGGCGCGTCAGGTCGAGATCCTGCGCGGGCCGGCTTCGCTGGCCTACGGCTCGGGCGCCATCGGCGGCTTGATCAACATCGTCAACGATCGCATCCCGACTGAACTCGCACCGCGCGCCTCCGGCGAAGCTGAATTGCGTGTGGGCAGCGTCGATCGCAGCAGCGGGCTGGGCTTTTCGGCCGAGCGCGCGGCCGGCAACATCGGCCTGCATGTCGATGGGAGCACCAGCGATGCCGGTGATTACCGCATTCCCGGCACGGCGAATGTCGATGGCACCGGCGACCGCGGCAAGCTGTCCTTCAGCGGCCAGCGCGAGCGCAACGTGGGCGTCGGTGCGACGCTGATGCAGGACTGGGGCCGTGTCGGCGCTTCGCTGGCGCAGCTCGACAAGCATTACGGCGTGCACGGCAAGGACGAGAACTCGGCGATCGACTTGTCGCGCACACGCTTCGACATCGACAGCCTGTTCAAGTCGCCGCTGGAAGGTTTCGACAGCCTGGCGTTCAAGTTCGGCTACACCAACTACCGGCATACGGAACTCGAGAATGGCACCGACCCGAGCGTACGCTTCACCAACAAGGTGGCCGACGCGCGCTGGGAACTGGCGCACCAGCCCGTCGCGGGCTGGCGCGGCAAGCTGGGCGTGCAAGCCGAGGACGCGGATACGCAGGCGGCCAGCCTGACCGGCGGCACCGCCACCGTGCCGCATACCCGCTCGAAGATGATGGCAACCTTCCTGGTCGAAGAGCGCGATTTCGGCGCGCTGCGTGTCAATGCCGGCGCCCGTTACGAACACGTGTCGCGCGATCCGGACAATGCGACCGCGCGCAAGTTCAGCCTCGGCTCGGCATCGCTGGGCGCGCTCTGGTCTTTCCGCCAGGGCTATGGCCTGGGGGCGACACTGTCGCTGGCACAGCGCGCGCCAACGGCCGAAGAGCTGTATTCGAATGGCGAGCATCACCCGACGGATTCCTTCGATCGGGGCAATGGCAACCTGAAGAGCGAGACCTCGCGCAATCTCGAACTGACGCTGCAAAGGACCAGTGAGGACTTGCGCTGGAAGGCCAACCTGTATCGCAACAGCGTGGCCAATTTCATTTACGGCCGCATCAGTCCCGGCACACAGGGGCTGGCCTTTGATCGCGACTTCTCGCAAGGCGATGCCACGCTGCAGGGCGTCGAGGCAGAAGTCGCCTATCGCCAGAATCAGCCGGGCCTGTCCGGCCGCGCCTTCTTCGATGCCTCGCGCGGCACCCTCGACGGACAGGGCGGCCTGCCGCTGCAACCGGCGACGCGCGTTGGCCTGTCGCTGGGCTATCGGCAGGGACCGTGGCAATCGTCGGTCTCGGTGCTGCAGGCGAATGCGCATACGCGGATTGCCGCGGCCGCGGTGTCACAGGAAACGGTGACCAGTGGGTATACCCAACTCGACGCCAACCTCAGCTACGTGCAGCGCTACGGCACGACCGACCTGACCTGGTTCCTGCTGGCGCGTAACCTGCTGAATCAGGACATCCGCCTGTCGACGTCATTGTTGAAGGACTATGTGCCACAGCCGGGTCGTAACTTCATCGTGGGCGTACGCACGCGCTTCTGATCGGCTGCACTGCCCACCTGTTTTGTCTGCCGGACGCAACACGGGATGCGCTGCGCATCCCGACGTGCGTTGCATCGTCAACCGGGCTCGTTGTCTGCTTTGACCCATAGGCTGCCGCTGGGTGTAATGGCATCTGCACATGGCATCCAACGGCTCCCGTGAAATTTCTCGAACTGCTGAACAAACCCGTAACCTTCCGTCGACGCCCGGCAGAGGGCAGTTCTCAGGACAAGGCGGCTGGCCAGACGGACGAGCAAGCGACCGCAGAGAGCAAGCCCCAACCCTGTCGCGCCGACAACAAGCTGGCGAGCGAAGCTTCACTGCATGCCACGCAGGCTACGCCGGCCACACATCCCGCACATCCCGCACAGCCCACACAGCCCACACCTGCCACGCCGGGCTCCGTAGCGGCGCCGACATGCACCGAACAACAGCAGCTGCTGCTGGCGCAGTACATCGATGAAGCCGCGTTGCTGTTTGCGACCGAACAGCCCGATGCTGCTGCCCGATTATTGAGCGCAGCGCTGGAAACGCGCCTGCACGAAGCGAGCGAGATCGAGCAGCGCGCCTGGTGGATGCTGCTGGAGTTGCACCAGGCCCGGGGACAGCAAGGGGATTTCGACCGTGCCGCACTTGCCTATGCCCAGCGTTTTGAAGCGTCGCCACCGCAATGGACGGCCCTCCATGAGGAGCCGCAGTTGCGTGTGCGCGATTCCACGCCTGCTGCACCGCTGCTGCTGAGCTTGCGCGGCGCACTCAGCGCCGACGCACAGCCAACGCTGCTGCAATGGCGGCAGCGCAGCGCAACGACCAACGATATCAACCTCGATCTGGCACAGGTCACTTCGGTCGACCTCGCCGGCTGCCATTTGCTGCTGGACTTGTTCTCCGACTGGCAGCAGCGAAGCACCTGCGTCCAGCTGCGCGCCTGCGACAGCCTGCGGGTCATGCTGCATGCATTGATACAGTCCGGCCGCCGCGATGCCGATGATGTCGGCTGGCGCTTGCTGATCGAATTGCTGCGACTGGCCGGCGATGTCGAACGCTATGAAGATGCCTGCCTTGCCTATAGCCTGACGTTTGAAATGTCCCCGCCTGCCGCGCCACCCCCGGTGGCCAACGATCCCAGCAAGCTTGCAAGCGGCACACGAGCAACGCACCGGCATCGAACAGGTAGCGGCGCTGGTGCGGGAGCAATTTCAGGCACAAGCAAAGCTGCAAGCGCCGGTGCCAACGCCGGCAGCGGCGCACGTCCGGCTCCGGCCAATGCCACTACCGCCTTTGCATTGCCCGAAGTCATTACCATGCCGATCGACCCTGTGCTCGTTGCACTGCGTGCCCATGTACGGCAAGCCGGCGCTGACATGCCGGCACTGGTGCTCGATGCACATAAACTGCAGCGTATCGATTTCCATGCAGCCAGCGTATTGCAGTCGGCCCTGACCGAACTCGCCGCCGGCAAAACGGTAGAATGGCAGGGAGTTTCTTTCCTCGTGTCGACGCTGTTGCAACTGACCTGCGGCAGTGCGATGCCGGGGATCATCAACCGCATGCCCTGAGCTTGCGACGCAGGGCCAGATTCGCTGGCCGGCAGCGTCGTGCAGACGGGCTGCCCTGCATTTCTGGATACGCATGGAACAATTCCACGGCACCACCATACTTTCCGTCCGTCGCGGCAATGTCGTTGCCCTTGGTGGCGACGGCCAGGTCACGCTCGGCAATGTCGTGATGAAGGGCACCGCCCGCAAGGTACGCAAGCTTTTCCACGGCAAGGTACTGGCCGGCTTTGCCGGCGGCACGGCCGACGCCTTCACGCTGATCGAGCGCTTCGAATCCAAGCTTGAAACCCATCAGGGCAACCTGATGCGCGCATCGGTCGAGCTGGCCAAGGACTGGCGCACCGATCGCATGCTGCGCCGCCTCGAAGCGATGCTGCTGGTCGCCGACCGCGATGCAACGCTGATCATTACCGGCAATGGCGACGTGCTCGAGCCCGAGCTGGGCATAGGCGCCATCGGCTCCGGCGGCAGCTATGCGCAGGCCGCGGCCAAGGCGCTGTACGAAAACACCGAGCTTGCACCGGAAGCGATCGTCAAGAAGGCGCTCACCATCGCCGGCGAGCTCTGCATCTACACCAATCTGTCGCACACGATAGAGACGCTCTGACACAGCACATGCACGCCTGAAGCCGACCGTAGCATATCGTCGGCTTCGTTACCCGCCACGCTTTTCATACCCCGCATCATGAACCTGACACCGCAACAGATCGTCGCCGAACTCGACAAGCACGTGGTCGGCCAGTCGCGCGCCAAGCGCGCCGTCGCTATCGCCCTGCGCAATCGCTGGCGCCGCCAGCAGGTGCCGGACCCGCTGCGCCACGAAATCACGCCGAAGAACATCCTGATGATCGGCCCGACCGGCGTCGGCAAGACCGAGATCGCGCGCCGGCTTGCAAAGCTGGCCGATGCCCCCTTCATCAAGATCGAAGCGACCAAATTCACCGAGGTCGGCTATGTGGGCCGTGATGTCGACACCATCATCCGCGACCTGGCCGAGATCGGCATCAAGCAGACCCGCGAGAGCGCAATGCGCGAGGTGCGCGCACAAGCCGAAGATGCCGCCGAAGACCGCATCCTCGACGTGCTGCTGCCGCCGGCGCGCGACTTCGGTTTTGGCACTGCAGCGCCCGAAGACAAGAGCGCCAACGCCACTCGCCAGACTTTCCGCAAGCGACTGCGCGAGGGTGGGCTGGACGACAAGGAAATCGAGCTCGAGGTCGCCGAGCCACGCGCACAAATGGAAATCATGGCGCCGCCCGGCATGGAAGAAATGACCGAGCAGATCAAGTCCATGTTTGCCGGCCTGGGCGCGGGTCGCAAGAAGTCGCGCAAGCTGAAGATCGCCGAAGCGATGAAGCTGCTCATCGAAGAAGAAGCAGGGCGGCTGGTGAATGAAGAAGAAATCCGCCAGCGCGCGATCCGCAACATCGAGCAGAACGGCATCGTGTTCCTCGACGAGATCGACAAGATCGCCTCGCGCTCCAACGCACAGGGTGCCGACGTGTCGCGCGCCGGCGTGCAGCGCGACCTGCTGCCGCTGGTCGAGGGCACGACCGTCAATACCAAGTACGGCATGGTCAAGACCGACCACATCCTGTTCATTGCCTCGGGCGCCTTCCACCTGGCCAAGCCCTCGGACCTGATCCCGGAACTGCAGGGCCGCTTCCCGATCCGCGTCGAGCTGGAATCGCTGGCCATCGCCGATTTCGAGCGCATCCTGACCTCGACCGATGCCTGCCTCACGCGCCAGTACGAAGCGCTGCTGGCCACCGAGAACGTGCAGCTGAACTTCACTGCCGATGGCATACGCCGGATGGCCGAGATCGCTTACTCGGTCAACGAAAAGACCGAGAACATCGGTGCGCGTCGCCTGTACACGGTGATGGAAAAGCTGCTGGAAGAAGTGTCCTTCGACGCCGGCACGCAAGAAAAGCGAGCGGTCGAAGTCAATGCCGCCTATGTCGATGACAAGCTGGGCGCACTGGCCGTCAACGAAGACCTGTCACGCTACGTGCTGTAAGTTCAGTCGTCCTGATAGCGCGGACGGCGCGGATTGCGTCCCGCTCGCGTGCCAGGGGCCGACGGCTGCTCGACACCGGCACCGGTGCTTCCCAGCGCGCTGGGGCCCGCGGCCTGTCCCGCGCCCTGGCTGGCCTGCGGCGGCAGGGCGGCCGGACCCTGCGCCTGCGGCATCACCTGCTGACCGGGCGCTGCCCCCGATGGCAGTCCCTGCTGTCCGGGTTGTTGCGGAACCTGCTGCGGCTGGAAAGCGGGTGACGATGGCGGCGGCAGGTTCTGCGGCGCAGTCTGCTCCGGCATCGCCCTGACCACCGAGCCGCTGCCCGTGCCCTCCTGCGCAGCAAAGGCTGGCAGCAGCAACTCGCGCTCCGTCCCCCGGTCCGACAGCACCACCGTTTTTGCGTGGATCGCCTTCACCGTCACGCCCGGCATCAGTTCGGCATTCACCCGATAGAACTTCGGTGGACTGCCATCGACCGCGAGGATGGCCGCGCTGCCGGCCGAGCGTCCCGCATGGAGGATGCCGCGCAACTGCACGTTCACCATGCCGCCGCCTTTCGCAGCACCACCGAACAGGTTCGCCGCCGCAGAGACCGGCGGCATCGCGCGCTCGTTCGCCACCGGCGCGGCCACGGGTCGCGGCGCCGGCGCGAGCCATTGCAGCACCCAGTAAGCAATCGACACGCACAGCGCGACAAACAGCACGAAGGCAACCACGGCCGGCAGATGCTGACGGGCGTTGTTGATGCTGGCAGAGTTCAGGGCGGCGGCATTCATCGCCGTGGCGTGCATCGGTTCCGGGTGACGGGTTGCTTGCCCATGTGAGCGCCTCACCTCACCAGCTGGTTGATTTCGATGATGGGCATCAGCACCGCCAGCACAATCAGCAGCACCACCACGCCCATCGCCAGAATCAGCATCGGCTCAAGCAGGCCGGCAATGGTCAGCGCGCGGCGCTCGAGATCCTGCTCCTGCATCTGCGCGGCGCGGTTCAGCATCTGCGGCAGTTCGCCGGTGACCTCGCCGGCGCGGATCATGTGGATCAGCAGTGGCGGGAAATGCTTGTGCGCCGACAGCGCGCGCGCCAGCCCCATGCCTTCGCGCACACTGGCCGTCGCTTCCTCGACTTGCCGGCGCATCGCGACATTCGACAGCGTGTCGCGGCTGGTCTGCAGCGCGCGCAGTATCGGCACGCCGGAACTGATGGTGATGGCCAGCGTGCTCGCAAAGCGCGAGGTATTCAGGCTGCGCTCGAAGCGTCCATACATGGGCGCGTTCAGCAGCCAGCTATGCCAGCGCATCTTCGTCTCCTCGTTACGCAGCGAGCGCCGCCACAGGGCCAAGGCGGCCGCGACCAGCAGCGCAACCAGCCAGCCCCAGTGGCGCACGAAGTCCGACAGTCCCAGCATCGCAATCGTCAGCAAAGGCAGCTTCTGCTTGGTGTTTGCAAACACCGACACGATCTGCGGCACCACATAGGTCAGCAGGAAGACCACGATCGCGAACGCGACCACGGTCACGATGGCCGGGTAGGTAAATGCCAGCCTGACCTTCTGCACCAGCGCGTTGCGGCGCTCGACGAAATCTGCCAGCCGTGACAGCACGCGCGACAGCTGGCCGATCTGCTCGCCCGACGCCACCAGCGCTCGGTAGATGTCGGCAAAGTCGCGCGGATGGCGCGCCAGCGCATCCGAGAAGGACGAACCGCCAATCACTTCGGCGCGTATGGCCGCGATCAGGTCACGTACATACGGCCGCTCGGCTTGCTCCATCAACGCATCGAAAGCCTGTTCCAGCGGCAGCTGCGCCTCCAGCAGCGACGCCAGCTGGCGCGTGAAGAGTGCCAGTTCATGGGTCGACAACTTCTCGCCAAAGCGCCAGCCGCGCGCAATCGCGCGCCCCTGTTCATCGACCTGTCCGGTGATGGCTTCGACGGCCAGCGGCAGCAGGCCGCGCGACTTCAGGTCCGATCTCGCCGCACGCGGGCTGTCGGCCTGCACCACACCCTTGCTGGTGGCGCCGGCCACATCGACGGCTTCATAGCGAAAGGCGGGCATGGGCGAGCGTCCTTGCTTATTCCTTGGTCACACGCAGCAGCTCGGCTTCGGAGGTGATGCCGTCACGCACCCAGCGCTCGCCATCTTCGCGCATCAGCTGCATGCCATCGCGCTGCGCGGTCGCGCGAATCTCGGCTTCGGACGCTTGCTCATGAATCTGCGCGCGGATGCGATCCGACGCCAGCAGCAATTCATAGATGCCGACGCGCCCCTGGTAACCGGTGTGGCCGCACTTGTCGCAACCGACTTCCTGCCACTGGTGACCGTCATGCCGGCGGCAATGCGTACACAGCTTGCGCACCAGCCGCTGCGCGACCACGCCCAAGAGCGATGACGACAGCAGGAAGGGTTCGATGCCCATGTCGAGCAAGCGCGTGACGGCCGCCGCCGCGTCATTGGTGTGCAGGGTCGCCAGCACCAGGTGGCCGGTCAGGGACGCCTGCACTGCGATCTGCGCGGTCTCCAGATCGCGAATCTCGCCGATCATGATCACGTCCGGGTCTTGCCGCAGGATCGCGCGCAGCGCCTTGGCAAAGCTCATGTCGATGCGCGCATTGACCTGGGTCTGGCCGACGCCGGGCAGCTCGTACTCGATCGGGTCTTCGACGGTCAGCACATTGGTGGTGGATGCATTCAAGCGGGAGAGCGCCGCATACAGCGTGGTGGTCTTGCCGGAACCGGTCGGCCCGGTGACCAGCACGATGCCGTGCGGCTGGCTGATCAGCCTGTCGAACTGCTCGCGGGTGCGCTCGGCCATGCCCAGATGTTCGAGGTCGAGACGGCCACCTTCCTTGTCCAGCAGGCGCAGCACCGCACGTTCGCCATGGCCGGTGGGCAGGGTGGACACGCGCACGTCGACCGGCTTGCCGCCAACGCGCAGCGTGATGCGGCCATCCTGCGGCAAGCGCTTCTCGGCAATGTCGAGCTGCGACATGATCTTGATGCGCGAGATCAGCGCCGCATGGATCGCCTTCTTCGGCCGCACCACGTCACGCAAGCGGCCATCGATGCGAAAGCGCACCACCGACACCTGCTCGAAGGGTTCGATATGGATGTCGGACGCGCCTTCACGCAAGGCCTGCGTCAGCAGCGCATTGATCATCCGGATCACCGGCGCATCGTCGGCAGACTCGAGCAAGTCCTCGACGGCCGGCATGTCCTGCATCAACCGCGCGAGATCGAGGTCGGACTCGACTTCGCCCACCACTTGCGCCGCATCGCCGCCATGGCCCGCATAGGCGCGCGCAATCGCACTCTCGAGCTGCGCGCGCGGCATGGTGTGAATGCGCATGCGCCCGTAGCGGCGACTGATCTCGGCAATGGCCGACGGCGCGGTGGCCTCGGAGATCCAGACGTCGACCGCATGGTCGGCATCCTCGGCACCCTCGGCGCCGTCGCCGGCTTGCGCGAGCAAGCCGTGGTCGCGCGCGAAGCTGAATGGCAACAGGCGCGGGTCGGTGGTGGCGGGCGCATCGAGGCGCCGGCTGGTGTGCTGGGCTTGCATCGTCATCTTTATCGCAGGTTAATCACGGGTGGCTCGACAGGAAAGACCTCGGCCGGCGCCGAAGGTTTCACGCCGCCGCTGGGCAAGGGTGCAGGCCCGCCCGGCGTCGAATCCGCCGGCACGCCCCCGGCAGTCCCCGGTGGGGCACCCCGGCGCAGCAACGCACCACCGGTCGGCCGCCCCCCTTCCAGCCTCGGCAGCACCGGCGGCTCGGTGCCCGGCATCATGGGATTGGACTCCGGCTTGATGAGTTGCTGCACGCCGCGCACATAGTCGTAACGGTCGCTGGCCACAGCCACGCTCTGCGCGTCATTGCGCACCACGGTGGGACGGATGAAAACCATCAGGTTGGTCTTCACGCGCTTCTTGGTCTGGTAGCGGAACAGGTAGCCCAGCACCGGGATGTTGCCCAGGCCCGGTACTTTCTCCAGCGTGTCGTTCAGCGTGTCTTCGATCAGGCCGCCCAGCACGATGATCTGGCCATCGTCGACCAGCACATTGGTGTCGATCGAGCGCTTGCTGGTGATCAGGCCCGAGGTGGTCGACTGCTGTATCGCCGAGGTTTCCTGATAGATCGCCATCTTCACGGTGCCGCCTTCGGAGATCTGCGGCCGCACGCGCAACGACAGCCCGATGTCACGTCGCTCTATCGTCTGGAACGGGTTGACGCCGGCCGCGCCGGCCGAGGCTGCGGTGGTGAACTGGCCGGTGATGAAGGGCACGTTCTGGCCGACGATGATGCGCGCCTCCTCATTGTCGAGCGTGATGAGGTTCGGCATCGACAGGATGTTGGCCTTCACGTCACGCTCGAGCGCCCGCGCCAGTGCGCCCAGCCCGAGGCTGCCATTGCGCTGCTTGAAGATGGTCGCGGTCAGGCCATTGCCCGGTGCCTGCGGCACCGCATTCGGGCCCAGCACCGACGCCGCCTGCTGTATCAGGTTGTCGCCACCGCTGGCAAAACCGGTCAGCACGCCGACGCGGTAGCTGCTGCTGCCGTCGCCCGACAGCGCGGCCCACTGCACGCCGAGCTCGGCCGCCTTGTCGGCGCTGACCTCGACGATCAGCGACTCCACATACACCTGCGCGCGGCGCGCATCCAGCTGGTCGATGATGGCGCGCAGATTGCGGTACACGCTTTCATTGGCGGTGATGATCAGCGTATTGGTGGTCGGATCGGCCTGGATGAAGCCGGCCACGCCGCCGGCGGGCAAGGGCCCTTGCTGCGGCGCCTGGGAGGCCGGCGGTGCCTGCAGGCCGCCCTGCGCTGCCGGCGCCTGTGCTGCCGGTGTCGTCGACGTTGGCGTCGTGGTCACGGCTGCGCCCGATTCGCCGGCCACGACTGCGCGCAACACCTGCGCCAGCTTCACCGCTTCGGCATTGCGCAGGTAGACCACGTGCACGTTGCCCGGCAAAGCGGTCGGCTGGTCGAGCTTGGCAATCAGCGTGCGCGCGAGGTTGGCGCGTGCTGCGGTCGGCGCGCGGATGATCACCGAGTTCGTGCGCGCATCCGCCAGCAGCACCACGCGGCCCGGGTCCGGGGCACCCTGCGCGCCGGCGCCGATATCGAGCATGCGATTGACGGTGACGACCAGGTCCAGCGCAATCGCATGCTGGAGCTTGACCACATCGAGCTCGCCGATCGCGGGCACATCCAGCGTGGCGATGATGCGCGACAGGCGCTTGAGGTTGTCTGCATAGTCGGTGATGACCAGCGTGTTGTTGGTCGGATCGGCGGCAATGGTGTTGTTGGGCGAGATCAGCGGCCGCAGGATGGCCACCAGTCCGTTCGCACTCTCATGGTTGAGACGGAAGATCTGCGTCGCGATCTGGTCACCGCGCACCTTGCCGGCCGTCACCGGCGCGGCCTGCAGCTTGGCGTCGGCCTCGGGCAACACCTTGATGTAATCCGGCGTGCGCACCACCGCATAGCCCTGCAGGCGCAACACCGAGGTCAGCATGTCGAAGGCCTGCGCCTTGGTGACCGGCTTTTCGGACACGAGGTTGATCGTGCCCTTGACGCGCGGATCGATCACGAAGGTATTGCCGGTGAAGTGGCCGATCGCGCGCACCACGTTCTCGATGTCGGCACCGACGAAGTTCAGGCTGGCCTGGTTCGACGACGGGTCTTGCGCCAGCGCGCGGCCGATGGGCAGGACCGCCAGCGACAGGCCAAGCAGCATGACAATGAGCGAAATTTTTTTCATTTGAATTCGAGTGCGATCACGCTACGGCCTCCGGACTGGCGACGCTGGCCGAGCAGGTTCAGCAAGATGGCCAGGCTCTGCTCTTTTCCTTCCCGCGCCCAGGCCTGCCCGGAAAACTGCAGCCGGCCGCGAACGATGTCGCCCGCCCCTTCGAGCACCAGCGGACCGGAAAGGGTGCTCAGTGTGAGGTGAGCGGCATCGCCTCGCCACAGGAATTCCATCCGGTATGCACCAAGCGGCTTGACCGGCGATAAGGCCGATGCAATCTCCGTCATGTCGAGCTGCATCCGACCCTCGATGCGCAGGCCGTCCGGCGTGCGCTGCACAGCCAGCGCCGGCCACGACAAGCGCATGCGTCCCGAAGGCTTGATCGTGTTTAGCGGTGCGCCCAGCGCGGCCAGTCGCTCGGCCGGCAATTCGATGGCGCCGGCGCCCACGTCCCAGGCGCGCCAGCTGCCGCGCACCGTCAGCGGCTGGCTTAACGCACGCTCGTTGGCCAGTTCGGCATCGATGCGCCCGAGCAGCGCCAGCGGCGACAGCTGCCAGCGAAATCGCCCCGGCAGCAAGGGCGCCAGCGGTTCGCCGGTACCGCTGGCCGCGCCGACGAAAGCCGAGCCGCGCCACACCGTGCCCTGCGGGTCGCCGAGCGACACGCGACCGCCGGTTTGCTGCTCGACCTGCGGCACCAGCCAGGCCGCCGGCAGGGTGGCGACCACCGTCGCCAGCACGGCCAGCAGCGCAGCCGCACCCCAGACAAGGGGGCGCTTCATGAGGTGCGGCTCATGATGTGCGGCTCATGAGGCGCAACTCATGACGCGCGGCGCAGCGTCAGCCGGGCATCGACGCGATCGAGACGCTCGCGCGCCGTCACGCTGGCTTCGCTGACCGACAGCTGCAATGCACGTTGCTGTTGCTGCAGCCATTCGGTCAGCGCCGAGAACGACACGTCATCGAAGTTCACGCGCACCAGCAGCACGCCGCCGGCATCCTGCACGCTCAAGGACTGCGCCTTCAATCCCTGCGCGGCAAGGCCGGATTCGAGCGTGGCCTTGTCGACCGTGGTCGATGCCGCTGCCGAACCTGCGGCACGCGGCGGCGCCGCTGCCAGTTGCTGCGCCAGCGCCTGTACCTGCGCGGCATCGGCGCGCAGCTGCGGCAAGTCCTTGCGCCAGCGCTCGCGTCCTTCCAGCGCCGGTGCCACGCCCAGCATCCACAGCAACACGAGTACCAACAAGCTGCCGCCCCATCCAAGCACACGACGCTCGCGTGCCGAACGCTCCTGCCAGAAGGTGCCGAGGCGACTGTTCACCTTGCTGCCGACGTTACGCTTCATCGCAGGCTCCTGACTTGCCATTGCCCGGCATTGCCGGCGACAACGCTCGCTTCCAGCCCGCGTGCGGCCAGCGCGGCGCGCGCCGCATCGAGCGAGGCTTGCTGCCCGGGCTTGAAGCGCACAGTCAGCGCCGCATCCCGATATTCCAGTGCCGCGATGGCGCGCGCATCGGTACCCATCGCCGCACCGGCCTCGCTCCAGGCGTCGCCCAGCGCGGCGGCCAGCGCAATGAAATCGCCCGGCGCGAACTCGCCAGCCGCCTGCCGCGCCGACGCGACCTTCTGCCGCATCTGCGCGACCGGATCGACCAGCGCTTCATTCGGGTAGCTGCGGTGGAAACTGCGCGCCATGTTTTCGCGCAATTGCAGGCCTTCGCTGCGCAACTGCCACCAGTCCCAATTCAGCGCGACGATGTTCACCAGCGCCAGCACGGCCGCGAGCACCATGGGCCAGCGCCAGCGATGCCAGTCGGTGCCTTCACCTTCGTTGGCCGCGATGGCCGTCGCGAGATCGACGGGTACATGGCTCGCGCCCTCGACCCAGGCGGCCCAGTTTTCCTCGCGCAGCTCGATGGCAGATGGAGCTGGCAGGTCATTGGCCAGCGCGCTGTCGCCAGTGACGGCGCCGCTCGATGCCTCGCGTAACGCGTCGATCGCATGGTCGCCGTCGTGCCGTCGGAACGCCTCCATCAGCGCCGATGGCAGCGCCAGCTGTACCGGACGCTGGCCGGCAAAGGTCGCCAACAGTTGCCCGACCTCGGCCGGCAGTGCGTCCGCATCATCGGATGCCAAAGGCAAGCCCATGCCTTCCTGCGCCGACAGCCGCAGCGCCAGTTCACGCCGGCCCGCGTGCTCGGCCACGCAGGCCGCCACCTGCCCCGCCGGCAGCGGCAGGCAAAGCACGAAGGGCAAGGCGGACACGCGGCGCGCGCCGTGCCGGCGCAAGGTGTCCAGCCAATCCTGCAACCACGCGCGGTCGGTGACGGCGACCAGTCGCTCATTGCCTGCTGCAGTTGATGTGGCCGCCGGCCTGGCTGTGGATGCTGCCGGTGCTGCAGCAGCTCCGGCAAGCGCGCCGCCATTCGCCGGCGCCACCGCGATCGCGCAAGCGGCCGGGTCGCCGATCACGCGGTCCTCGACCAGGGCCGGCAATGCAGCCTTCAGGCGCGCCGCTGGCAGCGGCGGTACGGCAATGCGAAACAGGCTGACATCGGACGCGGCCAGCAGCACCACCACGCGCTGCGCTTGCTGCACCAGCGCCGACAGTTCGTGCAGGCTGGCGTGGCCAATGCGCTGCAAGCGGCCTCGGGCCGCAATCGCGAAGGACAGCGAGGGACTGGCGGCGCCAGTGTCGGCGTGCGCCGGCAGCGCGCGTGGCGGCAGGCGCAGGTAGAGCGCAGCCGGGGCCGTGGCGAGGATGGGTTTCATCGTGTCAGACCTCGCGCAGCCAGACGAGGTGCGTGGTCGGCCCGTGACGCTCGACCAGTCCCTGCACCTGCAGGCTGGCCTCGCCGATGGTCACGCGGCCGTTCACGAGGAAGTAGCTGGTCGCGACCGCGGCCTGTGTTGTCGGCGGCGGCTCCGGGCGGCCGGGCAGGCGCGCAGCAAAGTCGTTCAGGTCGCGGAAGCTGGCGTTGCGTCGCGCATTGACGATGTTGCCGGCATCGGCCAGCGACAGTGTGGCCATCCTCGCGGCCAGTACCTCGGCCCGCGCGGTGTTCACATTGACGGGCGTGGCCCGCGGCAGGAACACCACGTCATTGCGCACGGCAGCCAATACCGACGGCGTGAAACCGGGCACGGCCAGCAGGTCATCCACCTGCGTGAACCCGATCGGACGCGGCGCGCCGGCCGTGGCAATGGATGCACGCTGCGATGCAGCCACCTGCTGCGCCGTCGCGCGCGCCAGCCCGGGATCTTGCCGCAACGCTGTCAGCAGGCGCTCGAAGGCTTGCACCTCGGCCGGGTTCACTTCGCCGCGCGTGGCCAGTCCGGTCAGGTTCAAGCGCGACTGCGCATCCTGGATCGCGCCCGACAGCACCGCGCTGCCGGCAGTGCCGCGTATCGAGGCCGATTCGACATAGCGATCGAGCCGCGTCTCGGACAGGGGCACGGCCCAGGGCTCGTTCAGGTCGTCGATCAGGGAGTAGCGCGCATCCTCGCGCAGGATCAGCCTGGCCCAGTCGAGCGCGCCGCGCAGCACCCATTGCTTCTGCAGCTGCAGGCGCTGGTTCTCGATCGAGCGCACCTGCACCTGCTGCTGCCAGAACAGGCTGGCGACAATGGTGATGGCCAGCGTCGTCAGCAACAGCGCGGTGACGATGGCCACGCCGCGCTGCTGCCGTCGGCAAGCGTGCGCGTGTCCTGGGCATCGTCCGTATTGCGCGCGGCACTGGCGCAGGCACCTTGGCGCGGAAGCATGCGCCGGACGCAGCCATGCTGTCAGGTGCTCGCGCATCAGGTAGCCCCCAGCATGAAGACCTTGCTCATCGATGATGCATTGCCCTCGATCTGCAGCGACACTTCGAGGCCGCTCCAGGTGGTCTGCATGGCCGTGGTGCCGGCGCCCGGGTTCATCAGCGCGCCGCGCGAGGTCAACGCAGCCGCCGGCTGCGCCTGCGACTGCATCTGTGTCCAGCTGCGCCAGCCGCGGCCGTCATCGGTCCAGACGCGCAAATCCATCGCACGCAATCCGCGCCGCAATGCCACCGGGCGGGCGCCGCCGGCGGCGGCGAACTGCCAGTACTGGTCGAGTTGCGTGAGGTCGCGCGTGGGCGGCGATTCCTCGCGCGTGAGCACACCGTCACGCAAGCGCCAGGTCACCAGCTCCAGCATGCCGGGCTGGGCATCGGGCTGGATGCGGCGCGCAATCGTGATGCGGTCCGCTGAGACTGCCAACGGCGAACGACCGTCGAGCATGCTTGCATCGACAGCGTTCGCACAGTCGGTCTGCATTTGCGCAAAGGCCAGCTGCAGGCCGCGCGTCTGCTCGAGCTCGGCATTCAAGGATGCGCGGGCGCGCGTGATCGAGTCGAGGCCGCGCCAGCCCAGTACGGCAACGAAGGCCAGGACGCCAATGGCGACCAACAATTCGACCAGCGTCAGGCCGCGTTCACAGCGCATTCGGCACCACCTGCGAGAGCGTAATGATCTTGCGTGCCGGGCTGCGCTCGTCGATCACGCTGACTTCGACCCGCCGAAAAGAAGGATTGGGCGTGGACAGGATTTGCTCGTCGCAGCGGAAGGGCAACTCGCCCTGCGGACAGGCGAATTCACGCTTGCCGATCGCCGGCCATTCATGGGCGAGACGAATTTGCGTCAGCCGGTTCTCGGCCGACCAGGTGGCCATCATCGCCGAGCGCAAGTCGCTGCTGTTTTGCGTGAGACTGCCGACGGCGCGCAGGCTGGCCGCAAGCGCGGTACCGACGATGAAGAGGGCGACCAGCACTTCGAGCAGCGTGAAGCCGCTCGTCCACCGCAGTTGCGATGTCCGTGGCTTGCGCGCGGAAGGCATCAGTTGCATCGCCCTTACTCGACCGTGAAGTTGCCAATGCCATCGGCACGTATCGTCGCCGCCTGTGCCCCGAGCGCCAGCGTCAGCGTGAAGGCCTTGTCCACCGGCTCCTTGCCGAACACGATGCGCAAGGGACGCTGCTCGGACGTGGCCGGCGCGAGCGCAAGTGCAAGCGGCGCACTGCGGAACTCGCGCTCGCGCAGCAGCGCATCGCCGACCAGCGGCTGCCAGCCTTCGCCCTGTCTCAACAGGAAGCGATAGCGGTAATCATCGGCCTCGAAGGCAATCGGACGGTTGCGCACGATCGCTTCATCGCGCGCCAGCTGCAGCAGCAGCGCGACGCGTTGCGCCTCGTTCTGCAGCAGCTGGCGGTTGCCGGGATTCACATTGAGCGCCACCGCCCCGAGCAGGATGCCGACGATGACGAGCACGACCAGCAGCTCGAGCAGCGTGAAGCCCGTCACCCTGCCAGGCTGACTTGCGCGCGGTGACCGTGGGATCGATGCCGGGTGCAAGCTCACGCCTCAGTCCTGCCAGGAGCCGATGTCGGCATCGACGCCGGTGCCGCCCGGCTTGCCGTCAGCGCCCAGCGAGAACAAGTCCACTTCGCCACGCACACCCGGCGACAGATACTGATAGGGATTGCCCCACGGGTCCTTGTTGAGCCGGTCCACGTAGCCGCCGGTCTTCCAGTTGGGCGGCACCGGGCCGCTGGTCGGGCGCGTGATCAGCGCTTGCAAACCTTGCTCGGTGGTCGGATAACGGTTGTTGTCGAGGCGGTAGAGCTTGAGTGCCTGCATCAGCGTCGCAATGTCCTGCTTCGCGGCGAGAATGCGCGCATCGTCGGTGCGGCCCATCAGCCGCGGCACCACCAATGCGGCGAGCACACCCATGATCACGACCACCACCATGATCTCGATGAGCGTGAATGCGCGACTGCCCGACATACGCTGAGGCGCGCAAGGGCGATACGGGACAGGGCGTAAACGCAGGCTCATGGGCATGGGCATGTGATTCGGCAAGACGGGCAGGAAGCGCAGCGCTTGATTCAGACCACCTTCCCTCGCGAAAGTGCGGTCACGACAGCAAGCAGCGCGGCAGGCCGCAGAGCAAGCCTGTACTGACGGCACTTGCGCACCGGCACGCACTCGCAAGCAGTGCGGTGATTATTCGGCAGGGGGAATTTGAAACTTGGACGCGGCGCAAGCCCCGGTGACGGGGAGGCCGGCTGGTTCGGTGTCAGGCCGCTTCGTCGCGTGCTTCGCGTGCCAGCAAGCGCTGTATCGCTGCCTGCGGCGCATCGCCGCCAAACAAGACTTGCGCGACCGCATCGACGATCGGCATCGTGACCTGATGTTGTTGTGCAAGCAGTTGCACGGCCTGTACGCAACGCACGCCTTCGGCCACATGGCCGAGTTCGGCCACGATGGTATCGAGCGACTTGCCTTGCGCAAGGCCAAGGCCGACCTGGCGATTGCGTGACAGGTCGCCGGTGCACGTGAGGATCAGGTCGCCGACACCGGTCAGGCCCATGAAGGTTTCGATGCGGCCGCCGAGGGCCGTGCCGAGTCGCGTGATCTCGGCCAGTCCGCGCGTGATCAGCGCAGCGCGTGCATTCATGCCCAGCCCGAGGCCATCGGCAATGCCCGTCGCAATCGCCAGCACGTTCTTCACCGCGCCGCCGACTTCGACGCCGACGATGTCGTCACTCGAATAGACGCGCAGGTGCGCGCCGTGCACGCCGGCGATGGCCTGACGGCGCAAGTCGTCCGATGCGGAGCCGATGACCAAGGCGCACGGCTGGCCGCGCGCGACTTCCTGCGCAAAGGATGGGCCCGACAGTGCACCGCAGGCGATGTCCTCGCCCAGCTCCTGCGCAACCACCTGATGCGGCAGCAGCGCGGTGCCAGGCTCGAAGCCCTTGCACAGCCAGATGAGGTTGGGCAGCGGCCGGCCCTTGAGCGCGTGCAGCATCGGGCGCAAGCCGGAGAAGGAAGTCGCGAGGATCAGCAAGCCGCCCTGCGCATGGGCCACCGCCTGCGCGAGGTCGGCGCTCAGCTGCAACGGTGAAGGCAGGGCGATGCCGGGCAGGTAGCGCGCGTTTTCGCGGCGCGCTTGCATGTCGGCGATGGCTTGCGGCTCGCGGCCCCACAGCATTACCGACTGGCGATCGGCCAGCGCAATGGCCAGCGCGGTGCCCCAGGCACCGGCGCCCAGAATGGAAATCTTCATTCGCCCCAGACGTCCGCCGCTTTGACGTAGCCGGTCTCGCCGTCGCGATGGCGCACCTTGATCCAGCCGGACGACACCGGTTCGGCCAGGTCAAGCACCACGCCCTTGCCGGCGCTGAACACGACGGCGGCGGTGTCGCTGGCGTTGGCACGGGCCGCGGCTTGCGGCGCCTCAACGACCAGCGTGCGCTTGTTCGACAGGTGCTTGTTCTCGATCCACGCGAGGTCGCCGCCGGCATCGCGCACGCGGCTCCAGTCGCCATTGGTGAGAACGAGCTCGACCGGCATGCCGGTCGGCGCGATGAAGACTTTTTTCGACTTCAGGCCGGGCGCGTCATACATGACGGCCGGGCCCGGCGCAACGGAGCGGAAATCGACGGCCTGTGCCGCGGTGCCGAATGTCGCAAGCCCGACCGCCAGCGTGGCCGGCAGCAGGGCTGCGAGGACGAGGCGGGTGCGCGGCGCGGCCATGCGATGCTCCTTGCTTACTGCACCTGGGTCGGTGCGTTCTGTGCCAGCACCTGCTGACGCTGATGATAGAAGACCTCGAAATTGATCTCGGCCAGGTGCACCGGGGGGAAGCCGCCACGGGTCACCATGTCAGCGATGTTCGAGCGCAGGTATGGGTAGAGGATGTTCGGGCAGGCGATGCCGAGCAGCGGCTCGAGCTGGCCCTCGGGGATATTGCGTGCCTCGAAGATGCCGGCCTGCTTGCCTTCGACCAGGAAGGCAACCTTGTCGCGCACCTTGGCGGTGACGGTCACGGTGCAGGTCGCTTCGTAGATGCCCTCACCCAGCGTCTCGGAGCCGACGTCGATGGACACCTCGATCGACGGGCCTTCCTGCTCGAGGAAGATCGCCGGCGAGTTCGGCTGTTCCAGCGACATGTCCTTCAGGTAGATGCGCTGGATGTTGAACGTGGGCTGGTTCTCTTGCTGGTTCTGGTCAGACATGAAAAGCTTTCGTGTGGTTGGGAATGATGCGCGCCGTCGCGAACGACGGCTGCGCGGTGGATCAATTCAGGTGTGGATCGGTTGCCGGTGCCAGCGGGCCAGCGCGGGCTGGCAGGTGCTCAGGCAGCCTTCAGCAACGGCTCGAGCTTGCCTTCGCGGTCGAGCGCGGACAAGTCGTCAAAACCGCCGACATGGGTGTCGCCGATGTAAATTTGCGGCACGGTGCGACGGCCGGTCTTTTCCATCATCAGTACGCGCTGCTCGGGCTCGAGGTCGATGCGGATCTTTTCGATCTCGCCGACACCCTTGGCCATCAGCAGACGCTCGGCCATGTTGCAATACGGGCAGACCCCGGTACTGTACATGCGGACTTTCGCACCCATCAATTTCGCTCCTATTGCTACGCTTGCTTACTTCGCCGTCGGCAGTCCCTGCGACTGCCATTCGGCGTAACCACCATCAAGGATAAACACTTCCGCAAAACCTGCACGGGCCAGCTGGCCGGCGGCGCGCTGCGCTCGCGGGCCGGTCTGGCAGACCACCAGCACCGGGCGCGTCTTGTCGAGTTCGCCGAGGCGCGAGCCAAGCTCATCGACCGGAATGTGTTTGGCATTGCGCAGGTGACCGGCGCCGAACTCATCGGCGTTGCGCACGTCGAGGATCTGCGCCTTGCCCTGGTTCAGCAATTGGGTCGCTTGCAGCGTGGACAGGCTCCGTTTGCTGCGGGACAGGGACGGCCATGCGAGTGCACCGCCGGAGACCAGCGCGATCAGCACCAGCCAGATATTGTCAATCAAGAATTTCACGACGATTCAGTTCCCGGCATTTCGTTGGAAGCTTCGTTTGAAGCAAGCATGCCATTATAGAATAGAAGGCTAGCCTTCATATTTCCCATTCAAGTTCTGCATATCCCATGTACAAAATCGTATTCATGCGCCACGGTGAGTCCACCTGGAACAAGGAAAACCGTTTCACCGGCTGGGCCGACGTCGACCTGACCGACAAGGGCATCGCCGAGGCGCGCGAGGCCGGGCGCATCCTGAAGGACGCCGGCTTCACCTTCGACCTGACCTATACCTCGGTGCTCAAGCGCGCGATCCGCACGCTGTGGCTGACGCTCGACGAAATGGACCTGATGTGGCTGCCGACCGTGCACAGCTGGCGGCTGAACGAGCGCCACTACGGCGCGCTGCAGGGCCTGAACAAGGCCGAGACCGCCGCCAAGTACGGCGACGAGCAGGTGCTGATCTGGCGCCGCAGCTATGACACGCCGCCGATGCCGCTCGACCCGAATGACGAGCGCGCGTCGTACAACGACCCGCGTTATGCAAAGCTCAAGCGCGAAGAAGTCCCGCTGTCGGAATGCCTGAAGGACACCGTGGCCCGCGTGATGCCGGTCTGGAACGAGTCGATCGCCCCGGCCATCCGCGCCGGCAAGCAGATCCTGATCTCGGCGCACGGCAACAGCCTGCGCGCGCTGATCAAGTACCTCGACAACATCAGCGATGAAGACATCGTCGGCCTGAACATCCCGAACGGCCAGCCGCTGGTCTATGAACTGGATGCGGACCTGAAGCCGATCCGCAGCTACTACCTCGGTGACGCGGCCGCGATCGAAGCGGCGATGCAGGCGGTCGCCAGCCAGGGCAAGGCCAAGTAAGCCGCGATGCGCAAACCTTTGCTGCAGTCCCTGCCGCTGCTGCTGGCGGCCCCGCTGTTGGCGGTCCTGCTGGCGTCGGCCATGCAGCCGGCGCAGGCCGAGCCGCAAAAGTCGACCGAGCGCACGCGCCAGAAGCAGCAGGCCGAGCAGGAACGCGCCGAGCTGCGCAAGAAGCTCGATGCGCTGAAGACCGACATCGCGAAGACCGAAAAGGCGCATGGCCATGCGTCCGATGCGCTGGCCGAGTCCGAGAAAGCAATCTCGAACGCGAACCGCTCGCTGCGCGAGCTGGCGGCCGAGCAGCAGCGCACCCGCCAGCATCTCGAAGCTTTGTCCAAGAGCGAACAGGAGCTGGAAGCCGCCGTCGCGCAGCAGCGCGCGCGGTTGGAAAAGATGCTGCGCGAGCAGTACGTGGCCGGTCATGACGACCGCGTGCGCCTGCTGCTGTCGGGCGACAATCCGAACCGCATCGCGCGCGAGATGCGCTACCTCGGCTATGTATCGGCCGAGCAGATGAAAGCCATCGCCGAGCTGCAGCAAAACCTCGAGGCGATCGAAGCCAACAAGGCCGACGCCGAAGAGACGCGCGCCGCGCTGGACGACATCGAGGCCGAGCAGCGCGAGCAGAAGGCGCTGCTGGAGAAGGAAAAGGGCAAGCGCAAGGCGCTGGTCACGCAGCTGTCGTCGAAGCTGGGCGAGCAGCGCAGGCAAGCCGGCAGCCTGGCGCGTGACGAGGAACGCCTGTCGGCGCTGGTCGACCGGCTGGCGGTGCTGATTGCGCAACAGCGCAAGGCGGACGAGGAAGAGGCCAGGCGCCGCGCCCGTGCCCGCGCCGAGGCGAAGGAGCGCGAAGCCCGGGAAGCGCGCGAAAAACTGGCCGCAAAATCACGTACGGAAGACAAGGGCAAGGCCGATGCCAGGGACGGCATGCCCGACAATGCGAAGGTGCCGCCGGTGGCCAAGGGCGCGCCCGCGAAGGAAGCCCGCAAGCCGGCCGACGAGCTGGCCGAGCTGCCGCCCCCGCCGGATGGCAATGCCTTCGCCGGCCAGCGCGGCAAGCTGAAGCTGCCGGTCAGGGGCGAGCTGGTCGCCACCTTTGGCGCAAAGCGCGCCGATGGCCCGGCCTGGAAGGGCATCTTCATCAAGGCCGCCGAGGGCAGCGAAGTGCATGCCGCCGGCGCCGGCGAGGTGGTATTCGCCGACTGGATGCGCGGCTTCGGCAACCTGCTGATCGTGGACCACGGCGGCCAGTACCTGAGCATCTATGGCAATAACCAGGCCGTGCTCAAGCGCCCCGGCGACCGGGTCAAGGCGGGCGATGTGGTGGCCACCGTGGGCAACAGCGGCGGCAACGAACAATCGGGTTTATACTTTGAAATGCGGCATCAAGGGCGGGCAATCGACCCGCTTTCATGGATCAACAGGTGACAGATGGGCAGCAGACTGAAGAACATCGGACTGGTGGGACTAGGACTGATCGCCGGCATCGCCGGCTCGATGCAGTTCGACGCACTCGCGCAGCGCAACGCCGGCACTCCGCTGCCGATCGAGGAGCTGCGCACGCTGGCTGACGTCTTCGGGCTGATCAAGTCCGACTACGTCGAGCCGGTCGAGGACAAGAAGCTGCTGACCGAGGCCATCTCGGGCATGGTCGCCTCCCTCGACCCGCACTCGGCCTTCCTCGACAAGAAAGCCTTCAAGGAACTGCGCGAGGGCACCCAGGGCAAGTTCGTCGGCCTGGGCATCGAAGTCGGCATGGAAGACGGCTACGTGAAGGTGATCTCGCCGATCGAGGACTCGCCCGCGTACAAGGCCGGCCTGAAGGCCGGCGACCTGATCACCCGCCTCGACACCACGCCGGTCAAGGGCATGACGCTGGACGAAGCCGTCAAGCGCATGCGCGGCGAGCCGAACACCAAGATCACGCTGACCGTCGCCCGCAAGGAAGAGGACAAGCCGCTGATCATCACCATCACGCGCCAGGAGATCAAGGTCCAGAGCGTGAAGGGCAAGATCGTCGAGCCGGGCTACGCATGGATCCGCGTGTCGCAATTCCAGGAGCCGACGGTCGACGACCTCGCCAAGAAGATCAGCCAGCTGTACCAGCAAGACCCGGCCCTCAAGGGCCTGGTGCTGGACCTGCGCAATGACCCGGGCGGCGTGCTGCCGGGCGCGATCGGCGTCTCGGCCGCCTTCCTGCCCAAGGACGTGTCGGTGGTGTCCACCAACGGCCAGCTGCCGGATTCGAAGGCGACCTATTTCGCGCGCCGCGAGTTCTACGGTACCCGCGCCGGCGGCGATCCGCTGGCCCGCGTGCCCGAGGCTGCAAAGAAGGTGAAAATGGTGGTGCTGGTCAATTCCGGCTCCGCATCGGCGTCCGAGATCGTGGCCGGCGCGCTGCAGGACTACAAGCGCGCCACCATCATGGGCACGCAGACCTTCGGCAAGGGCTCGGTGCAGACCATACGCCAGCTGTCGGCCGATACCGCCGTCAAGCTGACCACTGCGCGCTACTACACGCCGAACGGCCGCTCGATCCAGGCCAAGGGCATCGTGCCTGACCTGCTGGTGGACGAATACGCCGATGGCGATGGCCTGAACGGCCTGCGCCTGCGCGAAGCCGACCTGCAGAAGCACCTGTCGAACGACAAGGACAAGGATGCCGGCAATGCGTCCAACGTCGTCGACGAACTGGAAGAAGCCAAGCGCCTGCAGGCGCTGGAGAAGAAGCGCAAGCCGCTCGAGTTCGGCAGCAAGGAAGACTTCCAGCTGGCGCAGGCGCTGAACCATCTCAAGGGCCAGCCGGTGCAGCTGTCGAAGTCGGCCAAGGTCGAGAGCAAGAAGGAGCCGACCATCAACAACCCGGATGGTAACGGCAACGGTAACGGCGACAAGAAGTAAACAGCCCTGACCGCATGACGGCCGCAGCAATGCGGCCGTTTTCATTTGGTCGCCACGGCGACAAACCGGTCGCAAGCATCAGCATCAGCAACGTATCACCACTGAATCAGCACAGGATCCGCGCTCAGCGCCACGCCCCATGAACGACCAACAACTGCTGCGCTACTCGCGCCACATCATGCTCGACGAGATCGGCATCGAAGGCCAGGAAAAGCTGCTCGCCGCGCACGCGCTGGTGATCGGCGCCGGTGGCCTCGGTTCGCCGGTGGCGCTGTATCTGGCCTCGGCCGGCATCGGCAAGATCACGCTGGTCGACCATGACACGGTGGACCTGACCAACCTGCAGCGGCAGGTGATGCACACCACCGCGCGCGTGGGTCAGCCGAAGGTGGCCTCGGGCCGCGAAGCGCTGCTGGCGATCAATCCCGAGGTCGAGGTGGTGACGCTGGCCGAGCGCGCCGATGAGGCGCGGCTGGCCGCGCTGGTGGCGTCGGCCACCGTGGTGCTGGACTGCACCGACAACTTCCAGACCCGGCATGCGATCAACCGCGCATGCGTGGCGGCGAAAGTACCGCTGGTGTCGGGTGCGGCGATCCGCATGGATGGACAGGTCGCGGTGTTCGATGCGCGCAGCGGCAGCACGCCTTGCTATGCGTGTCTGTTCCCGCCGGATCAGCAGTTCGAGGAAGTGCAGTGCTCGACCATGGGCGTGTTCGCGCCGCTGGTGGGCATCATCGGCACGATGCAGGCGGCCGAAGCGCTGAAGCTGGTGGCGGGGATAGGGGAGTCGCTGGCGAACCGGCTGCTGATGCTGGATGCGCGGAATATGGAGTGGACTTCGATTCGGACGACCAAGGCTTCAGACTGCAGCGTCTGCTCGGGGTCGTCCGGGTATTGAGCTTCTCCCCACGGTTCGGCTTGCAAGCCGAACCGCTTCGGCAGGCGCGACGCATGCGTCGCGAAACACCTGCCTCAGCCTGCGGCGGTATCACCCTGCCAACAAGGCCATCTGCAGCATCGCCCCATCCGACGGCTTGATCTGGAAGCCGCTCTTGGCGAAGCGATGCCAGCGGCCGATCACGAAGGCAATCATCAACGACGCGCGCGCGGCCGCTTCCGACTCCGGCACCGCGCCCTGGGTGGCGGCCAGTTTCCATGACTGGCGGAAGGCCAGCTCGACACGCTCGACGAACTGGTTCATCCGATGCTGCAACCGGTCGTCTTCATTGACCAGCGCATCGCCGATCAGCACCCGCGTCATGCCCTGGTTCTGCTCGGCGAAGTCCAGCAGCACGCCGGCCATCGCCAGCACCTGACGGCGTCCGCTCTCTTCGTTCTGTGCGATCTTGTTGATCAGCGTGAAGACCGACGTCTCGATGAACTCGATCAAGCCTTCAAACATCTGGGCCTTGCTGGCGAAGTGACGGTAGAGGGCCGCCTCCGATACTTCCAGCTTCGCGGCCAGGGCGGCCGTGGTGATGCGATCACCCTTGGGGTTCTCCAGCATCTCGGCCAGCGCCTGGAGGATCTGCAGCTTGCGTTCACCCGGTTTCATGTTTGGCATGGTCGTTATTTGTCCGGCAAAACTTGTCGCGGCTAAGGGCCGATGGTCCCTCCGTGCAGCCAGCAGTCCTCCTCGCAGCCTGCATGTCCGGACTGTAACATTAGCGCAGTCGGCTGAGGCGTCCGGGGAGTTGTCGCAGTGATTTTACTTGGACATCGGCAAACGGCGAACGCCGGTGCGAGCGCGGCAGGAAGCCGGTGAACCAGACCGTCTTCAGTCCCAGCGCGCGCGCCGCCTTCAGGTTGGCCAGCGTGTCCTCGACCAGCACGCACTGCGAAGGCTGCAGGCGCTGGCGTCGCAACAGCCGCCGCAGCATCAGCTTCGACGGCTTGGGCCGCCACTGGCCATGCACCCGCATCGCCTCGATCGGCACATGCTCGGCGAAGTGCCGATGCAGGCCGATGTGGCGCACGACCTCGCGCGCATAGTCGCGCGGCGCATTGGTCAGCAGGATCTTACTGCCCGGCAGCCGTGACAGCAGCCGCTGTATGCCGCGCTCGGCACGGATCATCGTCGGCAGGTCATCAAACTGGTGCGCATCGCGCAGGAAGTCGTCGGCACGCACGCCGTGATGGCGGATCATGCCCAGCAGCGTTGCGCCATAGCGCTGCCAGTAGGCGACACGCACGGCGTTGACGGCTTCAGTATGGGAAGGCAGGGATTGGTCGGCCAGTACGCGCGTGATCAGCGCATTCATGTTGGCGTTAATGGCCGGGAAGATCGCGTGCGACGCGTTGTGCAGCGTGTTGTCGAGATCGAACAGCCAGACCAGTCGCCGAGGCACTACGGCCTCCTCAACGTACTGAGCGCCGAGCTTCGCTCGATGAGCGTAGCGAGCGGCCCGATGTTGCGCCGAGTAGCGGAGTCGTACGAATGTACGGCGAGCATCGGAGGCGCAAGAGCGGACCGCGCAGCAGCTCAGCAGGCGGCAATCAATGAGAGCGGATCATGGTGCCGAAAGCCTGTTCGGTCAGGACTTCCAGCAACAGCGAATGCTCGATACGGCCGTCGATGATGTGCACGGTGTTCACGCCCGACTTGGCCGCATCCAGTGCCGATGAAATCTTCGGCAGCATGCCGCCGGAGATGGTGCCGTCCTCGAACATCTCGTCGATCTCGCGCGCGGTCAGGTCCGTCACCAGCGTGCCGTTCTTGTCCATCACGCCCGGGATGTTGGTCATCATGATCAGCTTTTCCGCGCGCAGGATCTCGGCGATCTTGCCGGCGACGACATCGGCATTGATGTTGTAGGCCTGGCCATCTTCACCGAAGCCGATCGGCGAGATGATGGGAATGAACGCATCGTCCTGCAGCGCCTTGACCACGGCCGGGTTGATCGCCTCGATCTCGCCGACGAAGCCGATGTCGAGGAACTGGCCCGGCTTTTCCTTGTCCGGCATCTGCATCTTGCGCGCGCGGATCAGGCCGCCATCCTTGCCGGTCAGGCCGACGGCCTGGCCGCCGTAATGGTTGATCAGCATGACGATGTCCTGCTGCACTTCGCCACCGAGCACCCATTCGACGACTTCCATCGTCTCTTCGTCGGTAATGCGCATGCCCTGCACGAAGCTGCCCTGCTTGCCGATCTTCTTCAGCGCATTGTCGATCTGCGGGCCGCCGCCATGCACCACCACCGGGTTCATGCCGACCAGCTTCAGCAGGATGACGTCGCGCGCAAAGCCGTGCTTCAGGCGCTCTTCGGTCATCGCATTGCCGCCGTACTTGACGACGATGGTCTTACCGTGAAACTTGCGGATATAGGGCAGCGCCTCGGCAAGGATCTCGGCCTTGATCTCGGGAGCGATAGAAGAAGTCGGCATTGCGGTGACCATCGATGAGAAAAAAACTTTGGCGGATTTTAAGCCAAAACCCGGTGCTGCTTGCGACCAGATTTGCGTTTTTCGGCCATGAACCTTAGTCTCAGGCCCGATCAGGGAGAGACAAATGAGTGCATGCGTGGCTTGCGGGGCTGAATTTCAATGCGGGATGGTGGATACCGATACGCCCGAACCTTGCTGGTGCACCCGGCTGCCACCGCTGCCGGCGGAGCAGCTGAAGGCGGCGGCGCTGAGCGGCAAGGCCGGCTGCTACTGCCCGGATTGCCTGCGCGCGATGGTGTCAGGCACGGCGGAAGGACTGGCGACGGCTGCCGGGCAGGCATCGACGCGGGGACAGTCCTGACGTCTCAGGGACAGTCGCGCAAGCCGACGCCGGCAAATTCAGACATGACTTGCTTCAGCCGGTCGGCGTGGTCACCCTCGAGCGCCGGCAGCCGGTAGGCGACGCGGCTCGCATTCAGCGGATGTTCTTCGATGCGCGCCTCGGTCACGCCAGCCTGCTTCAGCGCCGCCAGTTGCGCGTCGGCCAGCTCGGGCTTGCTGAACACGCCCAGTGATATGCCCCAATGCCGCGCTCCCGCATCGCGGATCACCGACACATCCTTGAAACCCTGCTCGCGCAGCTGTGCGACGCGCTTGTTGGCTGCAGCCTCGCCAGGCTGCGGCGGCAGCATCACGATCTGCGACGGCGCAGCCTGCACCATGCGCCGAACCGGCGGTGTCGGCAGCGACAACTTCGCCAGCGCAGCTTCGAACTTCGCCGCCGACTGTGCGTTGAAATCACCCGCCTCGACGCACTTGCGCGGCTCAGGCTGCGGCGCCGATGTCGCCGATGTCGCCGACGGCAGCGACGGCAAGGGCTTGCCGGGCTCGGCCACCGTCACGCGTTCGGCATGCTGCTGCAACGCGAGCCGCTCGGGCTCCAGCCCGGGAGGACGATAGGATTGCAGCACCAGCAGCATCACCGCATTGGCCAGCAGCAGCGCGAACAGAAAGAGGCGCATCAGCGGATCTCCGACGCGGCCACATGCAGGCCGAGCAGTACGAGGTTGTCGATGCGCTCGCAACGGCTGCCCACGGGCAGGTGCGTGGCGAGCAAGGGCGCCAGCCAGGGTTCGACATAGGCCGCCGCACCGCCGGACAGCAGGCAGCGCGCGCCCGGCTCGCCGGACTGCAGCGAACGCAGTGCATGGTCAATGGCGGCGGCCTGCGCCGTCACGCAGCCGCTGACGATGGCATCGCGCGTGTTGTCGGCAAACTGGTGCGCGCTCTGCACATCATTCACTTCCGGCAGCTGCGCCGTGTTGACGGCCAGCGACTTCGCCATCGTCAGCAGCCCGGGCAGGATCATGCCGCCGATGAAGCGGCCATGGCTATCGAGCGCATCGATGGTGGTCGCCGTGCCGCAGGTGACGACCAGCAGTGCCTGCGACGGGAAGCGATGGTGCGCCGCCAGCAGGGTGGCAAAGCGGTCGCTGCCCAGTTGCCCGGGGTCGCGGTAGCCATTGGTCACGCCGGCGCAGGCAGCGCGCGAGCGGAAGCGCTGCACTTGCGCGACGCCGGCGGCGGCCAGCGCTTGCTGCAGCGCCTGGTCGACCGCATCGCCGGCGACATTCGAATACAGCGCGTGTACCTGCCCCCGCCATGCGGCAGGTGGCTGGCCCAGTTCGTCATAGCTCAGCGCGCCGGAGGCGCGCCAGTCGCCCGGTGCCGCGCTGTCGTCGGCCACGGCCCATTTCAGGCGGGTATTGCCGGCATCAACGAAGAGCATGCGGCGCCTCGTCGGAGCTGGAACCCATGGATGTCGTAGCCGTCGATGTCCCGGCACGCAGCGACACATCACCCGCAGCCACTTTGACAATCCCGGCACGGGTCTCGAGCTGCAGGCAACCGCTGCCATCGATGCCGAGCGCGAGGCCCTGATGGAGCGTGCGGCCCTGTTCGACGATGGACACGGTCTGGCCTGCATGCGCGTGCAATGCGTCCCAGCGCGCAACGAAAGGCGCAAGACCTTCGCGCTCGAAGCGCGCCAGCGCGCGCGCCAGCGATGCCGCCAGTTGCGCCAGCAGTGCGTTGCGGTCGATGCTGCTGTCGGCAGGGGCCAGCGCGGCGACCGCCTGGTCGATGCTGGCATCGCGCTGCGCATTCGTGCGCACATTGAGCCCGACGCCGATCACGGCCCAGACACCATCCGGCACGCTGGCACCTGCCGTTTCGATAAGAATGCCACCCAGCTTCGCGCCATCGACCAGCAAGTCGTTCGGCCACTTCAGCATGACGGGCGTACCGGGCTTGCCATCGAGGCGCGGGGCACGCAGACATTCCGCCAGCGCGACGCCCACCGCCAGCGACAGGCCCGTCAGGCGATGCAGGGGGCCGGCGAAGCGCCACGCGAGCGAAAAGCAGAGGCTGTCGCCCGGCTCGGCCAGCCAGCTGCGGCCGGCGCGGCCGCGACCGGCAGTCTGGCGCTCGGCGGCCAGCAGCAACGAGCCCGTCAGCGTGGCGGCACGCTCGCGCAGGTCGGCATTGGTGGAACCGGTTTCGGCGACCACGGCGATCGTCAGCGGCGCGCCCTTCGCGTCTGCAGTGGCTGCAGCGGTCGCAGGGCCGTCGGCCACGGGGGCGAGGCTGGCCAAGAGGCCGGAAATGCGCGCGGCATCCAGGGATTCAGTCATGACGCGCATTGTATCGGCAGCAGGCATCCAATACACTGACCCGCATGTCCGACTTCCTGATCGAGGCCAGCCCGGCCCAGACTGCGTCAGCACGCAGCAAGTCTTCCTCCACGGCCCGGATCGCCCTCGGCTTCTATGCGCTGCTGATCGTATATGCCAGCTGCTATCCGTTCGGTGGCTGGCGCGATACCGGATTGCTGCCCTGGGCCTGGGTCACGGAACCGATGCCGCGCTACTGGACGGTATTCGACCTCGTGGTGAACGTGATCGGCTATGTGCCGCTGGGCGCCTTGCTGCTGCTGTCGCTGCACCCGATGCTGCGCGGCGTGCGCGCGATGCTGGCCGCAGCGCTGGCCGGCATCCTGCTGGCGGCGGTGCTGGAGTCCCTGCAAAGCTATCTGCCGTCGCGCGTGCCGAGCAATCTTGATCTTTTCACCAATGCTGCCGGCTCCGTGCTGGGTGTGCTGACTGGCGAACTGCTGCGCGCGCCGCTGTTGGAAAGAAGCTGGCTGCGTTCGCTGCGCGAGCACTGGTTCTCGGACCAGGCCAGCCGCGGGCTGATCATCGTCGGCCTGTGGCCGCTGGCGCAGATTTATCCGCAACCTTATCTGTTCGGCCACGGCCAGCTGCTGCCGACACTGTCGACCTGGGTGTCGGAGTGGACCGATGAGCCGGTCGACCTGGTGCAGTTCGTCTGGCGCGACATCAGCATCAGCGTGGACGAGTACCTGCTGGCCGAAGTGATCATCACCGCACTTGGCATGACGGCCGCGGTGCTGACCCTGCTGTGCCAGACACGCCGCCATGCGCCACGCACGCTGCTGGCAGTCGGCCTGATGCTGGCTGCCGTCGCCGTCAAGGCGCTCGCGCATGCGGTGCTGTTCGCGCCCGACGACGCGTTTGCATGGCTGACACCGTCAGCCGCCAGCGGGCTGCTGGTCGGTACGGTGATGCTGGGCGGCTTGTCGTTTGCGCCACCGATTGCGCAGCGGCGTGCCGCCGTGTTCGCACTGGCGACCTGCTTGCTGCTGCTGAACATGCTGCCGTCGAATCCGTATTTCCTGTCGACGCTGCAGGAATGGGTGCAGGGGAAGTTCCTGAATTTCAATGGCGCCGCGCAGTTCCTGTCGCTTGCCTGGCCGGCCTTTGCGCTGTGGTTCCTGCTGCACCCGACCCACCGCGCGCCGGCGGCGGCCGGTGTATGATGCGTCGCCGAATCTCTACCCATCGGTTCACCCTCAAGTTCACCCTTAAGCACACTCTTAAGCACACCCTTCAGTCTTCACCCTTACCACCATTTTCAGGGCCGTCCCCGGCGCGCAGCGATGAGCGACTCTTACTACCAGCACCACGTTTTCTTCTGCACCAATGTCCGCGATGACGGCCGCCCCTGCTGCGCCGAGCGCGGCGCGCGCGAAGCACAGGAACATGCGAAACAGCGGATGAAAGCGCTGAACCTGAATGGCCACGGCAAGGTGCGCATCAACAAGGCCGGTTGCCTCGACCGTTGCGAAGAGGGCCCGGTGCTGGTCATCTACCCCGAAGGCACCTGGTACACCTATGTGGACAAGGAAGACATCGACGAGATCGTCGATTCCCACATTGTCGGCGGCAAGGTCGTCGAACGGCTGAAGATCTGATCGCCATTCACTGCAGCGCCCCGGCATCTCTTCTTTGATCTCGCACTGAATGGCAACTTCGACTTCGCCTGCCACGGCGCCTTTTACTGATCCCGCATGAACGCATTGACCCAGGAATTCACGCTCGACGGCGCGGCCGGCAAACTGGAATGCCGGCTCGACCCGCCCGCCGCCGAACATGCCACACCGCGCGGCATCGCGCTGGTCGCGCACCCGCATCCGCTGTATGGCGGCACGATGGACAACAAGGTTACGCAGACGCTGGCGCGTGCTTTCGTCGCGCTCGGCTATGTCAGCGTGCGCATGAATTTCCGCGGCGTCGGCCAGTCGGAAGGCGTGCATGACGCCGGCCACGGCGAGACCGACGACATGCTGCGGCTGCACGACCACATGGTGGCCCGTTATCCGGGGCTGCCGGTGGCGCTGTCGGGCTTTTCTTTCGGCACCTTCGTGCAATCGCAACTGCAGCAGCGACTGACCGAGCGCGGCACGCCGGCCGAGCGACTCGCGCTGATCGGCTCGGCCGCCGGCAAATGGGCGCTGCCGCCGGTGCCGGCCGACACGCTGATCGTGCATGGCGAACTGGACGACACGATTCCCTTGTCCGACGTGCTCGACTGGGCCCGTCCGCAAGACCTGGCCGTGGTCGTGATTCCCGGTGCCGACCATTTCTTCCATCGCAAGCTGCACCATGTGAAGCAGCAGGTGATCGACAGCTGGAACGCGCGCCGGCGCTGAGTTTGACACCCGCCGCGAGTACTTCGTACCTCCTGCGGCCCCGCTGGCGCAGCGATGGATCATGCAGCGGCAGATCTTGCAGCGATGGCCCATGCGGAGATGGACCGCGCAGGATCGCCCTGCTGCACCATCCGCACCCATGACGGGCTGGCAAGCCCACCCTTGCCGGCCTTGCCATTCCCGCGCATGCACTGCGTCACGCAGTGATCGAAGGCTATAATTCGCATGGCTTTCCCTTCCTGCCTTCTCTCTGCTTTTCAATGAAAAAATTCCTGGCCGCTTGCGCCTTCCTGTTCCCGCTGTTCTTCGTGTTCATCAACGCCGCGTCCGCGCAATCGCTGCCGCCGCCGACCATCGCTGCGCGCTCGTGGCTGCTGCTGGATGCGACCAGCGGTCAGGTACTGGCTTCGCAAGACCCGGAGATGCGCGTCGAGCCGGCCTCGCTGACCAAGATCATGACCGCCTACCTCGCGTTCTCTGCGGTGCGCGACAAAAAGCTGGACCTGAACCAGCTGGTGTCGGTGTCGACCAATGCGTGGAAGGTCGATGGCGACAGCTCGAAGATGTTCATCGAGCCCAGCATGCCGGTGCGCGTGCAAGATCTGCTGTACGGCCTGATCGTGCAGTCCGGCAATGACGCCGCAGTGGCACTGGCTGAAGCAGTGGCCGGTACCGAAGGCGCCTTCGTCGCGCTGATGAACCAGGAAGCGCAGCGCATGGGTTTGAAGAGCACCCGCTATGCGAACCCGCACGGCCTGCCGCATCCGGACAACTTCTCGACCGCGCGCGATCTGTCGGTGCTGGCCACGCGCCTGATCAATGATTTCCCCGAGCTGTACAAGATCTACTCGACCAAGAGCTTCACGTACAACAAGATCACGCAACCGAACCGCAACCGCCTGCTGTGGCTGGACCCGACCGTGGACGGCATGAAGACCGGCCACACGCAAGCGGCCGGCTACTGCCTGATCGCGACGGCAAAGCGCCCGAACGGTGGCAGCGGCGACCGTCGCCTGGTGTCGGTGGTGCTGGGTACGGAATCGGACGCGATGCGCGCGCAGGAAAGCCAGAAGCTGCTGAACTGGGGCTTCATGAATTTCGACACTTACAAGGTGTATGCGAAGGGCCAGGCCATCCTCACGCCGTCGGTCTGGAAGGGTTCGCAGGGCGAGGTGAAGCTGGGCTTCACGCGCGACATCTTCGTGACGCTGCCGCGCGGCTCGACCGCGAAGCTGAAGCCCGTGATCGAGCGCACCGACCCGCTGGTCGCGCCGATCGCGCAATACCAGCGGATCGGCACGCTGAAGCTGATGGCCGACGACAAGCTGGTCAACCAGGTGCCGCTGCTGGCGCTGGAGCCGGTCGGCCAGGCCACCATCATCGGTCGCGCATTCGACTCGGTGCGCCTGATGATGTACCGTTGAACCGGCATACCGGTATCCGAGGAAAGACCATGAACCATCCGCGCGAAAGCCTGATCGACTACCCGAGCGACTTCCCGATCAAGATCATGGGCGCGATGCAGGAGCAATTCGCGCAAACCATGGTCGAGGTGGTGCAGAAGCATGACCCCGAATTCCATGCGGGGAAAATGGAGATGCGCCCCTCGTCCAAGGGCAATTACCTCGCGCTGACCGTCACCGTGCGTGCGACCAGCCGCGAGCAACTCGACAACCTGTACCGCGAACTGTCGTCGCATGCGATGGTCAAGGTGGTGCTGTAAGCCGGCATGACGGCGACACCATCGGCAAGCGCTGCAGCGACCGATCAGGGCGCCGAGGCTGAGCTTGCGGCCTCGGCTGCAAGCGTGCGGCCGCAAATCATCGACCGCGGCGTCGAGCCTTACGAAACCAGCTTTGCGGCAATGCGCGCCTTCACTGATGCGCGCACGCCCGACACACCGGACCAGCTGTGGCTGGTCGAACATCCCCCCGTCTACACGCTGGGCCTCGGCGCCGACCCCGGCCATGTGCTCGATGCGCATGGGATTCCACTGGTGCAGACCGATCGCGGTGGCGAAGTCACCTATCACGGCCCCGGGCAGGCCGTGGCTTACCTGCTGTTCGACCTGCGCAAACCCGGACGCAAATTGCTGCCGCGCGAGTTCGTGCAGGGCATCGAGCAGGCCGTGATCGATGTGCTGGCGGCGTATAATCTGCTAGGTGAGCGCAAGCCCGGCGCCCCCGGCATCTATGTCGCCGCATCGCAGGCCGAAAACGACCCGAACCGTCGCTGGCGCGGCGCCAAGATTGCCGCGCTGGGGCTGAAGATACGCGCCAGCGGATGCACCTACCACGGCGTGTCACTGAACGTCGCAATGGATCTGCAGCCTTTCAGCGGGATCAATCCCTGCGGCTATCCGGGGCTGGCGACCGTGGACATGAAAACGCTGGGCGTCGATGCGCCGCTGGCCGAGGTACAGCAAAAGCTGGCTGCTGCGCTGATCGAACGCGTCTGTGCCTAAACAAACAACATCAATCGACTGAACCGGCCGCAGGATCCGCATAATCCCAGTTGGCCGCAACGAAGGCTTCCACCCGATGGCTTCCGACACTACCGCAACACCGCCGAACGACAGCTACCGCGCGACCGACAAGCAGAAGGGTGCCGGCAAGACCGCGCGCATCCCGATCAAGATCGTGCCGGCCGAGCGCCTGAAGAAGCCGGACTGGATCCGTGTGAAGGCTGCATCACCGACCACGCGCTTCTACGAGATCAAGGACATCCTGCGCGAGAACAAGCTGGTGACCGTGTGCGAAGAAGCTTCCTGCCCGAACATCGGAGAATGCTTCGGCAAGGGCACCGCGACCTTCATGATCATGGGTGACAAGTGCACGCGCCGCTGCCCGTTCTGCGACGTCGGCCACGGCCGCCCGGATCCGCTGGATGTGAACGAGCCGGAAAACCTCGCCAAGACCATCGCAGCGCTGAAGCTGTCGTATGTGGTCATCACCTCGGTCGACCGCGATGACTTGCGCGACGGCGGCGCAGCGCACTTCGTCGAATGCATCCGCCGCGTGCGCGAGCTGTCGCCATCGACCCGCATCGAAATCCTGACGCCGGACTTCCGCGGCCGCATGGATCGCGCGCTGGAAATCCTGAAGGCAGCGCCGCCGGACGTGATGAACCACAACCTCGAAACCGTGCCGCGCCTGTACAAGGAAGCGCGCCCGGGTTCGGACTATGAATATTCGCTGAACCTGCTCAAACGCTTCAAGGCGCTGCATCCGGATGTGCCGACCAAGTCGGGCATCATGGTGGGCCTGGGCGAAACCGATGAAGAGATCCTGCAAGTGATGCGCGACCTGCGCGCGCATGACGTGGACATGCTGACCATCGGCCAGTACCTGATGCCCAGCGGCGACCACCTGCCGGTGCGCCGCTATGTGCATCCGGACACCTTCAGGATGTTCGAGGAAGAAGCCAACAAGATGGGCTTCAGCCATGCGGCGGTTGGCGCGATGGTGCGCAGCTCGTATCACGCTGACCAGCAGGCGCATCAGGCGGGTGTGGATATCGGTGCCTGAACGCAGCTGGAATTCCAATGAGCGTTTGATCTGATTGCTTGCGCGCCGGTGCCGCATACGGCGCCCAAGGCGTAGGAATAAAAAAGCCCGCGATCAAGCGGGCTTTTTTGTGGGTGCCGGCCATGCTGCCGACACGCCGGATAGATTGTCAGGCGATCACGCCGCCAGCGACTTCTCCAGCAGCTGGTGCAGCGCCGGGAATTCCGGCTTGCCGACATAGCGCTTCACGATATTGCCTTCCTTGTCGATCAGGAAGGTGGTCGGGGTCAGCTTCACATCGCCAAACGATTTCGCGGCACTGCCATCGGTATCGAGCGCGACCTTGAACGGCAGCGCGCGGGTCTCGGCGTAATTCAGCACGTAGTTGGGCGGGTCATAGTTCATCGCGACGGCGACCAGCTCCAGACCACGGCCCTGGAATTTCTTGTAGGTGTCAACCAGCTCCGGCATCTCGGCGATGCAGGTGCTGCAGCTGGTGGCCCAGAAGTTCACCAGCACCACTTTGCCCTTCAGCGATTCGGTCGTGAACTGTTCGCCATTGAGGGTCTTGAAGGTGACGGACGGCGCTGCTTCCTTCTTGAACAGCGACAGTGCAAAGAACAAGGCCACGCCAAGGATGGCGAGGATGGTCATGGTCTGGATGATGGTGAGGCCACCGAAACGGCGCGGGACTTTTTGCTGGGACATGGAATGCTCTGCGATTGCAACAGGGAAGCGCCCATTATAGGCCACCCCTCGATACCGGGCGTGAATGGCAAAGCGGCCTGCGCGGGTATCCGCGCAGGCCGCCGCAGTCTGGCAAGTGATATTCCGGCAATTGATTACAGCCATTCATCGGCAATGGCTGGCGCCTCGACGGCAGGCCGGAACCCCATCTGAAACCGGCCGGGCACAGCTCGCAGGATGCGGCCGGCCTTGCTGCTTATTTCGCTGGCTGGTCGGCCTTCTGCTCCGGCGCAGGCTGGGTGGCGAGATCCTTGAGCTCGTCTTCCGAGATGTACTCGAACAGCTTGACGACCTTCTTGATGCCGCTGGCCGCATTGCGCGCGACTTCGGCGGCCAGCTTGCCTTCGCGCTGGGTCACGCGACCCATCAGGTAGACAACGCCACGATCGGTATGCACCTTGAACGCGCTGACGTACAAATCCTTGGTGTCGATGAACGCTGCCTTGACCTTGCCGGTGATCAGCGCGTCATTCGAGCGCGCGCCGAGGCTGGAGACCGGTGCAATCGTCAGGTCGTTCTCGATCGACTTCACGCCGTCGACGGTCGAGATTTGCTGCTCGACTTCCGACTTCATCTTTTCATCCTTGACCTCACCGGTCAGCAGCACCATGCGGTTGAAGCTGGTGACGGCGACGCGGCCCTGGTCGCCGGTGACCTTCGCCGCACGGCCTTCGCCCTTGAGCTGGATGGAGGTGTCTTCGGTTTGCGCGCCCAGCGTGCGACGGTCGGTGGCAGCGACGGTGCCGACCGCAGCCGCGCCCAGCATCACGGGGAAACAGCCTTGCAGGCTGGTGGCCAGCACCGCACCGAGCGCGAGCGCCGCCAGCGGGCGGCGCGCGTGCATGACGGCGTTGGCAGTACGAGTGATTGCAGCTTTCATTCGGCATCTCCTCCAAAAAGTGCGACGTCGATGCCGTCGCACAAACAGTGAACAATCAAGATATGGACTTCCTGGATGCGTGCCGTACGATCGTGCGGCACGCAGATATGGACATCGGCATCGGTCAGCATCTGGCCAATCTGGCCGCCGCCTTTGCCGGTGAGGGCGACCACGCGCATGTCGCGCTCGAGCGCCGCATCGATGGCGGCGATCACGTTCTGCGAATCGCCGGACGTCGAGATCGCCAGCAGCACATCGCCCGCCTGGCCGAAGGCCTGCACCTGCTTGGCAAAGATGTCATTGAAGCCGTAGTCATTGCCGATCGACGTCAGGATCGACGAATCGGTGACCAGCGACATCGCTGGCAGCGGCAAGCGCTCGCGCTCGAAACGGCCGACCAGCTCGGCAGCGAAATGCTGGCAATCGGCGGCCGAGCCGCCATTGCCGCAGGCAAGGATGCGATTGCCATTCGACAGCGCGCCAAACATCAGGTCGACGGCTTCATTGATCGGCTGGGCCAGCTGGGCCGCGGCCTGGATCTTGAGCTCGGCGCTCTCGTTGAAATGGTCGAGGATAAGTTGCCTGTTCATGATGCCGAATTATAAAGCTTTGCCTTGAAGGCTACTTTTGGCCTTGTCAGTCCTGCCACAACTTCCGGTGGAGCAAGGTCTTGTAAAGATGATGGCAGGCTTACCGGCCGCCCGCCTGCAGCGCACCTGTCAGCGCACCAGCACATGCTTGAGCCAGCGCAGGTTCTCGCCTTCGAAGCAGACGGCGTCAAAGCGGCAGGCCGCCGGGCGACCCCGGCGCAACAGGTACAGCTCGGCCGCCCGCCAGAGCCGCGCCTGCTTGCTCGCATCGATGCTCGCGGCGGCACCACCATGCGATGCGCTGCGACGCTGCCGGACTTCGACGAACACCAGCACCGGCCCGTCGCGCATCACGAGATCGATCTCGCCACGACGGCTGCGCACATTGCGCTCGACCAGCACCAGCCCCTGCGCCTGCAGCCAGGCCAGCGCACGGTCTTCCGCCGCACGGCCCAGCAACGTGGTCGTTACGCGTGTCATGCCGGCCGACGTCAGCGTCTGCACTCAGAGGCCACAGTCAGTTTTGTACAATAAGCAGATGAACTGCAGATGACAGGCCTCGCACGCGCTGCCAGTCGCAGACCCGACTCCCGACCCCGCCTTCTCCCGCATCCGATTCCATGACTTCCTCCGCGTCGAATTTTTCCGACAGCCTCGCGTCGCTGGCCGATGAGCTGGCGCGCCAAAGCTTTCCGAGCGGCGCATTGTATGTCGTGGCCACGCCCATCGGTAATCTTGCGGACATCACGGTGCGGGCCTTGAAGGTGCTTGACCTCGCCGATGCCGTCGCTTGTGAAGATACGCGCAACACCGGGCAGCTGATGGCACGCTATGGACTGGACAAAACCCTGTTCGCGGCGCATCAGCACAATGAGCGCGAGGTCGCACAAAAAATCGTTGAACGTCTGCGCGCGGGCCAACGCATTGCGCTGGTGTCGGATGCGGGGACGCCTGCAGTGTCCGATCCCGGTGCGCGCATCGTCGATGCCGTGATCGACGCCGGCCTGCCGGTGGTGCCGATCGCGGGACCGTCGGCAGCAATTGCCGCGCTGTCGGCGTCGGGGCTGGTGGCGGATGAATTTCGCTTCGTCGGCTTCCTGCCATCGAAGGACAAGCAGCGCGATACGGTGCTGGCCTCATTGGCGAACAGTACCGCGACGCTGGTGTTCTATGAAGCGCCGCACCGCATCGCCGACACGCTCGCCGCCTGCGAGCGAGCCTTTGGTGCCGAACGCCGCGTGCTGATCGCGCGCGAACTGTCGAAGCTGTTCGAGCAGCTGCATCGCTGCCCGCTGGGCGAGGCAGCCGCATGGATTGCCGCCGACCCGAATCGTCAGCGCGGTGAATTCGTACTGCTGATCGAGGCCGCGCTCGCACAGGAAGATGACGGCATGGATGCAGCGAAGAAGCTGCTGGCCATCCTGCTGGAAGAATGCCCGGTCAGCCAGGCTGCCGCGCTGGCGGCAAAAATTACCGGGATGAAGAAGAACGCGCTCTACACGCTGGCGCTGCAGATGTCGCAGCAAGAGGAAGGCTGAGCGTCATCAGGCAGGGCGTTCGCGCGCGCATTGAGTGCCGGCCGCGAAACGCTGCGTGCATGGCGCAGCGTTTCCACATGCAACAGCGACGCGCGAGAGTCCAGCGCGCTCAGCGCTGCACGACCGTCGTCTGTATCTGTGACGCGGACTTCAGCTGGCGCGCCGCATGGCTGGCCAGCTCGCGATTCTCGAACGGCCCCGCATGCAGACGGTACAAGCCCTGGCTCTGCACCACCATCGGTTGCGGCACGCCCGCAGGCCAACCGGACAGCAGCCGCTCGCGCATTGCATGCGCATTCTGCTCTTGCGAGTACGCGCCGAACTGCAGGAAATACCCACCCGTGCCCGCATTGACCGGCGGCTGCGGGTTATTGCCAGCCAGCTTGGCGATCGCATCATTGTCCGCATCGGCGGTGGCCGTCTTGCCGCGCTTGGCTGCCTGCATGCGCGCAATCTCTTCGGGCAACAGGCGCTCGACCTCCAGCTCCGCACTGCCACCGCGAATGTAATCGAGCTTCAGCGCCGCGGTGTACGACAAATCGATGATGCGCTGCGAATGAAAGGGGCCGCGGTCATTGATGCGCACGATCACCTGCTTGCCGTTGCGCAGGTTGGTCACGCGTGCATAGGACGGGATGGGCAGCGTCGGATGCGCAGCCGTCATCTTGAACATGTCGTAGATCTCGCCGGACGAAGTCTTTTGGCCATGGAATTTCTTGCCGTACCAGCTGCCGACACCGCGCTGCACGAAGGGGCGGTTGTCCGTGATCGGCACATAGGTCTGGTCGAATATGGTGTAGGGCTTGCTCGGACCCCTGGCCAGCGGCTCGATTTTGGGCTCGGCATCGGGCGTGTCGAGCAAGCCTTCGGGAATCTTGTCGGCCGGGCCGTCGTCCTGGTAATAACCGCCCGGCTTCTTTGCTGCAGTGGCGGGGGCAGCTGGCGCGGGGGGAGGTGCGGCCGGTGCCGTGCTCGCTGCGGGCTGCGGACCGCGCGCGGATTTTTCGATGGCGGGCGGGCTCTCCTGGCGCAAGTCGACCGTGGTACAGGCCGACAGCAGCACGGCCAGGAACAGCCAGCCCGCCTGCAGGCAGCGGCGTGAGAATTCTTGCGCGCCGGTGCCGGCGGCTGCCGGCCCTTTGCAACCCGCGTGGTTGCGTCCGTCGTTGCGTCCGTCGTTGCGTCCGATGATGCGCACCATGAAGCCTGATTCGCAGCTTGATTCGAAGCCTGCCATCGATGACTCCTTGCTCAGGTCTGCACCAGCTTGCGATGCCGCTGTATGCTCATCAACGTGCCGACGCCAAGCGACAGCGTCACGAAGGCCGTACCGCCATAGCTGATGAAGGGCAGGGGCACGCCGACCACCGGCAGGATGCCGCTGACCATGCCCATGTTGACGAACACATAGGTAAAGATCGCCAGCGTCAGCGCACCGGCCAGCAGGCGCGAGAACAGCGTCGGCGCATTGGCCGCGATGATCAGGCCGCGGCCGATCAGTAGCAGGTACAGCACCAGCAGCACGCCATTGCCGAGCAGGCCGAATTCTTCGGAAAACACGGCGAAGATGAAGTCGGTCGTTCGCTCGGGAATGAATTCGAGGTGCGCTTGCGAGCCATTCAGCCAGCCCTTGCCGATCAGGCCACCGGAGCCGATCGCGATCGTCGACTGGATGATGTGGAAGCCCTTGCCCAGCGGATCCGAGGTCGGGTCAATCAGCGTCATCACGCGGTTGCGCTGATAGTCATGCAGCATCGACCACACCAGCGGCAGGCTGGCGAGGCCGGCGATACCGATGCCGGCGATCAGTCGCCACGACAGGCCGGCGAGGAAGATCACGAAGAAGCCCGAGGACAGCACCAGCATCGCGGTACCGAGGTCGGGCTGGCGCAGGATGAGGCCGACCGGCATCAGCACCAGCAGGCCGGCGACGCCGAAATCGCGCCAGCGGATCATGCCCTCGCGCTTCTGGAAATACCAGGCCAGCGTCAGCGGCAGCGCCAGCTTCATGATTTCGGACGGCTGGATCACGACGCCGACATTGATCCAGCGGCGCGCGCCATTCTTCACGAGCCCGAACAGCGCGACACCCAGCAGCAGTGCGATGCCGATCATGTAGATCGGCATCGCGAAGCGCATCAGCTTCTGTGGCGGGATCATCGCGGCGAACCACATCACGACGATGCCGACGAGGATGTTGCGCAGGTGGCCTTCGAAGCGGCCCGGGAAGTCCATCGCCGCCGACGACACGGCCAGACAACCCAGCAACAGGATCAGGCCGAGGATGATCGTCAGCGAACGATCGAAGATGAAGAAGCGCCGGCGCAGCGATTCGAGCAAGTGGATGCGGTTGCCGTCACCAAGGGACATCATGGTTCACTCCTGTCATCGCTGCGCGGACTGGCGGTCGGCTTGCTGGCATTGATGGCGCGCGTGGCGGGCGCGGTGGCTGCCGCCGGCTTCACGGGTGCCGGTGCCGGTGCCGGCGCTGGTGCTGGTGCTGGTATCTGCGTTGACGTCGGCGCAGGCGTCGGCGCAGGCGTCGGCG
>JACCDW010129017.1_pt1 | contig 43386 bp, 44 predicted proteins | sample 7449781 | NCBI WGS metagenome assembly JACCDW01 (sample SAMN15323449, study PRJNA562643) | freshwater metagenome | isolation source: river surface water | place: USA:Blue River Watershed | collected 2017-08-18 | reverse complement strand
TTTGATTTTATATTTTTTTGCTCTGGATATGGTCAACCTAAAAAATTTACTTTAAACAATAAAGCAACTTTTAATTTAAATACCTTATCAGTTAGTAATTTAATTGAAAAGGTTAATGAAAATGGTAAATTTATCTTTATTAGCACAAGTGAAATATATGCAGATAGTAATGGAAACTCAGAAGAGTCAATTATAAATCTTAACCCATTAAATCCAAGATTTTCTTACATAATGGGGAAGCTATCTGGAGAAATGGTACTACAGCATACAAATTCAAATATAGAATGCAAAAGCATAAGGGTTTGTTTATGTTATGGAGAGGGATTTAAAAAAACAGATGAGAGGGTTATGACTGAATTTATATCCCAAGCCGTAAACAATAAAAAAATATCAATGCTTGATAGTGGTAAAGATTTGAGGAGTTATATCTATGCAGATGACTGTATAAATGGAATTTTAAATATATCTAAATCAAGTAAGCATAACCTATATAATTTGGGTGGAAATGAAATTATCTCTATTAGAAATCTATCAGAAAAAATTGCTGAAATTACAAATTCTGAAATTATAATTGGTAGTGATAGAAATAAGCTATGTGGAAGTCCATCTAAAGCAGTAGTCGATATTTCTAGATATGAAAAAGAATTTGGCTTGTTAAACACGACAAGTATTTCAGATGGTCTTAAAAAATGCATAGAATGGTATAAAAATTATGAATAAAGTTACTATAAAAGATATAGAGAATAATATAGGATTTAAAATCTCTGATAAAAATTTAATTAATTATATTGAGTCTAGCAACTTATTATATGAAAATCTACAAGATGAAGAATATAAGTCTTATATTTTGGAATACATTAAAACAATATCAAATGATTTAGTTAAGGCAGGCGAATCTAGAGCTAGTCAATGGGAAAATGGATGGCTAGAAAATTTTGAACTTTTTAAAAAAAGTGGTAATTTTACAGATTTAATCCCTAAGTATCATACAAAACATAATATAGCCAAGCTTAACAAAAATATAATCAAAACATTTTCTGATTTTTTTGATTATTACATTAATTCATTTTTTGTAGACGCTATTTTATTAAATTACATTAGTCAATATGATAAAATATTTGATTTTGGATGTGGAACTGGATATCATCTATTTAGATTAGAAACATATAATCCAGATAAAAAATATTTTGGCTTAGATTGGGCGAAATCATCTCAAGATATTATTAACCTTTATTCTCAGCATAAAAATAAAAGTAACATAAAAGGATATAATTTTAATTATTTTAATCCAGATAATAGTATTGACATCAAAGACTCTTTAGTGTATACTGTTGCTTCTTTAGAACAAATTGGAGAAAAACATGATAAAATAATTGATTTCTTTTTAGAAAAAAAACCTGGACTTTGCATTCATTTTGAGCCAATAGAAGAAGTGCTAGATGAAAATAACTTAATAGATTATTTAACAATTAAATACTTTAATAAAAGAAATTATCTAAAAAATTATTTAACGAAACTTAAAAATCTTGAAAAAGAAAAAAAAGTTGAAATTTTAGAAGTAAAAAGATTAAATTATGGGAGTAAATTTGTAGAAGGGCATACATTAATTATATGGAAACCAGTTTAAAAGATATTCAAGAATTTACATTAGATGCCAATGTTGATTTTAGAGGAGAAATTTATACAACATACAAAGACAATTTTTTAGGATTAAAATTTGATCACGATAAAATATGTACTAGATCAAAAAATGTTTTAGTAGGAATACATGGCGATTTCAATACACATAAATTAGTGACATGCTTATATGGGAAAGTTTATTGTGTTTTAGTTGATAATAGAAAAGAATCTGTAGATTATCTAAAACATAAAACATTTATATTAAGTAGGGAAAACAAAAAACAATTATATATACCTCCTGGAATTGGAAATAGTTTTTTAGTTTTATCTGAAGAATGTGTTTATAATTATAAATTATCTTATGATGGAGAATATGTAGACCATGATAAACAATTTACATTAAAATGGAATGATGAAAAATATAATATATATTGGCCAATAGAATATCCAATTTTAAGTGAAAGAGATAAAAATATATGAAAAAAGTTATTATAACAGGAGTTACAGGAATGGATGGATCTCTTATGGCAGATTATTTATTAAATAATACTGATTATTTAATTATTGCTGGGGCAAGAAGATTAAGTGTTTCCAATCATAAAAATATAGAACATTTAAAAAATAATCCAAGATTTACCCTTGTTGATTTAGATATAACTGACTCTCAAAATATTGAATCAGTCATTAGAGAGCATAGTCCAGATTATTTCATTAATTTTGCGGCAAATTCTTTTGTTGGCAATAGTTGGCATATGCCTACTAATCATATGCAGGGTAACTGTATGGCAGTATTACATCAATTAGAAGCTATTAGAAAATTTGCGCCAAATTGTAGGTATTATAATGCTGGTTCATCCGAAGAATTTGGAGATGTCGTCACTATTCCCCAAGATGAATCTCATCCACTTAGACCTAGAAGCCCATATGGAGCATCAAAAGCTTCTGCAAGACATATTGTAAAAGTATATAGAGACTCCTATAATCTTTATGCAGTTCAAGGCTGGTTGTTTAATCATGAGGGAACAAGAAGAGGAGAAGAATTTGTAACTCGTAAAATTAGTAAAAATGTTGCCCGCATTAAACATGCTATAGAAAATAATTTAACTTTTCAGCCATTAAAGCTTGGCAATTTAGAAGCAAAAAGAGACTGGAGTGATGCTGAAGATTTTGTCGAAGGCGTTTGGTTAATGCTAAATCAAGAAAAGCCAAAAGAATATGTTCTTTCATCTAATGAAACTCATACGATCAAAGAATTTGTTGAATTAGCGTTTCATTATGCAGGGATTGAGGGAGTTTGGGTTGGAAAAGAATTAAATACACTTTACCTGCTTCCCAATTATTTATCTGATTTTGCAGAATTCTCAAATATAAAGCTTGTTGAGATTGATCAAAAATTCTATCGACCAGCGGAGGTCGATCTTCTTTGGGGAGATTCTACTAAAGCTAGGCAAGAACTTGGCTGGCAACCTAAAACTTCTTTCAAACAATTAGTTGACAAGATGGTATCTTATGATATCATGGAGTTGAAAAATGGCAAAATCTAAGATAAATAAAAAACACATACTCGCCAGACTTACGCTTGTCCCCGCAAAGGATAAGCGTTTGTTTTATATGCGTGAAATGAAACTATTGAATGATTTATGCGATAGATATTCCGTGGAGTTCATGAATTGTGTTTCTTTTGATAAGAAATTCGATTCTCTAGCTTACTTGGTTAGTGATAAGCTGAAGGAAACTCTCGATCAAAAATTCCGAGCCTTTAACTTTAAAGTTGACCTTTCCAAGTATGACGTTTATCATATAGGGGAGAGGGTTGGAGAAGATGTCGTCATCGAAAAGCCAACAAAAACAATTAAAGATTTTTTAAATGAGTAAACAAAAAGAAAAAGAAATTACCAAGTCAAGTGATGTACTGAATTCATTTCTAAAGCAAAATTCTAGCGATCACTATAATTTTGAAGAATCTATTGACTACAAAGTTCCAAGTGGATCATTACAGTTGGATCTTCATCTTGGTGGTGGTCTAGGGCCAGGTCTTCACAGATTTGTTGGAATGAATGAAGGTGGCAAAACTTCTGCCGCTCTTTCGTTTATGAAAAACTTCTTGGAGAAAACGCCCAAAGGTAAAGGCTTTTACATCAAAGCTGAGGGTCGCCTTTCCAAGGAGATGCAAGAAAGATCTGGCATCAAATTTGTCTTTGATGCAAACGAATGGGAAGAAGGAACTTGCTTCGTATTTGAAAGCAATATCTACGAAACAGTAGTGGATGTTATGCGTCAATTGGTAAGCAAAAATGATGAGGGTAATCTTTATTACTTTTTATTGGATTCTGTCGATGGATTAATCTCCAAGGGAGATCTTGATAAGAGTTTCGAAGATTCCAATAAGGTTGCTGGTGGGGCAGTTATTGCGGCAAACTTCATGAAGCGTCTATCTATTGGACTGGCAAAAAGAGGTCATATGGCCGTGTTTATCAGTCAAGTGAGAGCGGATATCAAACTTGATCCATACTCCAAAGCTCCAATTCGACAAACTTCAGCAACTGGTGGCAATGCCTTGCTTCACTTTGCCAACTGGATTCTTGAATTTGAGCCTCGACACAAGGGCGATCTTATTCTTCAAAATCCAACAGATAGTAAGATTGATGTTACCAACAACCCTATCATTGGTCATTTCGCAAAAGTTACTGTTAAGAAGTCGCCAAATGAAAAAACAAATCTAACTATTGCTTATCCAATTAAATACGGAAGAACTAATGGCAATTCAGTTTGGATTGAAAAAGAGGTTGTTGATCTTCTGTATGTCTGGGAATTTATTAGTAGAAACAAAGCTTGGATTTCTTTGACTGACGAATTTAGGGAACTGCTTGCCGAAAACAATTTCGAGCTTCCAGATAAAATCCAAGGCAATGAAAATCTATTTAAAATGATCGAAGAAAACAAGGATCTTTTGGCTTTCTTGGTTTCATATTTCAAACAAGTAATTAATAACAATGAAGTTTAAAACTCTAACTGGATCTTCCGCCGATTTAAAAAATGCTAAGAAATATCTAATCGATTGGGAGAAGCAAAGTAAGAGCAAGTTTCAGTTCTCCGTTAAGGAATTTTTATATCCTTATTGGAGAACTGATATTGTTTTTGAAGAATTAAAAATTGTTGGGACACGATTATCATTTGATTTTTATAATGCAAATAAAAAGATAGCTGTCGAAGTTCAAGGGGAGCAGCACACCAAATATGTAAAATTCTTTCATGGTAATCGATTTAAATATCTTGAACAGCTTAAACGAGACGATAAAAAGTTTAGGTTTTGTGAAGTGAATGACATTACTCTAGTTGAGATCTATCCAAAGGATGTAGTAAGCGTGGAGCTTTTTGAGTCTCTTGGCGTGATTTTGTGAGTTGACTTAGACTCGATCTGTGTTACCCTTATATTGGTATGATTTATAATCTAGAACTAGAGAAACAACTTCTTGCCGCTCTTATTAAAGAGCCAGAGAGCTATACTGAAGTTGCAAATTTTATTAGCTCAAAAGATTTCTTCTCTGAAGAATCTAATTTACATAGCACTATTTTTACAATTATTAAACAATCGATTGACTCTGGCGAGTCAGTTGACGAAGTAATTATTGCCCAGAGAATTAATTCTCTAGGCTTGTCTTTTGAGGATCGAGTCAATCCAGCAGACTATATTAGATCTCTTGCCTTGAGAAAAGTTCCCAAGGGTAATCTTATCAAAACAGCGAAGGAACTAAAGAAGTATACGATCCGTCGTGAGATTTTTGAGTCAGCGCAAGAGGTCGCCAAGAGAATGAAGTCGATTCCTTTGGAGACTACTTATTCAGATATTATTGAACAAGCTGATAATGCTTATAATTCCCGTATCAATCTATACGAGATTGGTAATGATGTTCCTGAGAATATCTATGAAGAGATGGAGTCTTTGGTTGAAGAGCGCGGCAATAATCCAGTTGTCGAATTTGGCATGATGGGGCCGCACAAAAAAGTGAATGAAATTTATGGATCACTCTTGAGGCCAGGAAATATCACAGTTATTGTTGCTCGATCTGGCGTTGGTAAGACTCAGTTCTGCATGGATTATAGCACTAAGGTTGCAATCCAGTATGGAGTACCAGTTCTTCACTTCGACAATGGAGAAATGAGCAAAGAAGAATTGATTATGCGTCAATGTGCTGCTATCTCTGGAGTACCAATGCATTTGATTGAAACTGGTGAATGGCGCAGGGCTGGAATTGATACCGTCAATCGTATCCGTGCTGTTTGGCCAAAGATCAAGTCAATGAAGTTTTACTATTACAATGTCGGCGGCATGGATGTTGATTCAATGATCAAGACATTGAAAAGATTTTATTATGGCAAAGTTGGAAGAGGGAATAAGATGATCTTTTCCTTTGACTATATTAAAACAACTTCTGAATCAAGCGGCGGCAAAAATGAATGGCAAGTCGTTGGCGAAATGGTTGATAAATTCAAGAAGTGCATTCAGAAGGAGATTCTCGAAAATGGCAATCCAGTTATTCCAATGATTACTTCTGTGCAATCAAACAGAAGCGGTATTACTAATAACAGGCAGTCACAAAATATTATTGACGATGAAAGCATTGTATCTCTTTCTGACCGCATCACTCAATTCTGTTCTCATATGTTTATTTTGCGGAATAAAACTGCTGATGAGATTGAAACAGAAGGTCGCAATTTCGGCACTCACAAACTGATCAATGTCAAGGCTCGACATCTTGGCAAAGATATCGCTGGTGCTGTTGAACCTGTAAGACTTGGAGATACTCTTAGAAAGAATTTCATTAACCTAGAATTTAAAAACTTTGCTATTTCCGAAAGAGGCGATCTTCGTGATATCGCTAGAGTTATGGATGGCAATGCAGACTTAGATACAGATGAAGACGATGACCTGCCAAGCTTCGATTGATCCAGCGCAGATTCAACAAACTCTAGAGTCTATTGGTTATAGGCTTATAGATTTTGGCAATCACTGGAGAACCAATGCCCTTTATAGGGGTGGCGATAATTCCACATCTATTCGCATATACAAGAATAGCGGGGTTTGGACTGATTTTGTTCAAGGTAACAAGTCCTTGCCATTTGAACGCCTTTTACAGCTAACCCTAAACACAGACAAGCAAAGACTAAGTGAAATAATCTCGTCTCTGAAAAAATCAGACGAGTTCGTATACACCAAGAAAGAAACTATTGAAATGGAAGAAGTTTATCCAGAAGACATGTTGAAGAAGCTATTTCCCAACTATAAGTATTATACAAGCAAAGGATTTTCTGAGGAAACTCTTAAGCAATACAAGGTTGGGCTGGCTAGTGCTGGCAAAATGTATCGCCGCATGGTGTTTCCAATTTATAATGAGCATAGGCAAATTATTGGGTTCAGCGGGCGGAAAATTGATGAAAGCAATGAGCAATCGCCAAAATGGAAGCATTTAGGCAAGCGCAAGAATTGGATTTATCCAGCATATGTGAACGGAGAAGAATCAGTTGATTCAATTATCCAAAATCAAAAAGAAGTAGTTCTTGTTGAAAGCATTGGCGATAGTATGGCTTTGTATGAAAACGGGATCAAAAACAACTTGGTAACTTTTGGCATTGGAATTTCTCCATCTTTAATTAGTTATTTGAATTCTTTTCCGATTGATAAGATTGTTATTGCAACAAACAATGACTATAAATCAAACATTAATCATGGAAAGATTTCGGCTGTTAGTATTCTAATGTCTCTTCGCCAATTTTTTGACTTTGACAGGATTGAAATTAAATTGCCGCCATATCCGTATAATGACTTCTCCGAAGCATTTCAAGCTGGACATAATCTTAAAGATTGGTATAATCAACAAATCAATCAGAAAGAATACGCTAAAGAACTTGGAGAGTTTGTTGAAAATAATAAAAACAAATTTAAACCAAAGGATGCTAATTCTCTTCTGAAATTTTTAGACAATTATGAGTGAACCAATTACGCCACTGTCGGCAAGTAGAATAAAAACCGCACAGTCGTGCAGTTGGCTATACTGGTGTAAGTATAAACTTAACTTGCCAGATGGATCTAATGATGGCGCAAAGCGCGGTTCAATTTGCCACTTAGTTTTTGAAGTTCTTGGTTCTCCTAAAAGAAAATCTATCTTTAAAAAGATAGTAAAAGCAAAAGACATTTTTGCTCATGAAGGAATCGAAAGACTAGTTCTAAAACATGCTACAAAACTTGGCGTCGATGATGTTGAGAATATGGAGTTGATTAAAGAGATGACTCTTAATGGATTAATGTATGATTTTTATGGAGATGAAAATCGCAAACCCAATGTAGCATTATCTGAAAAAGATTTCGAAATTGTAGTTAATGGCGAAGATAAAAAATATAAGATCAAAGGCTTTATCGATAAGCTGTTCTTGTATAAGAAGGAAAAATTTGCCTTAATTAGAGACTTCAAAAGCAGCAAGCAAAAGTTCAAGGGTAAAGAAGTATCTGATAATTTACAAGATTATATGTATAGTCTTGCGGTTAAACATTTGTATCCAGAATACGAAAATCGTCAGAGTGAATTTTTATTCTTGAAGTTTAATTTAGAAAACAATCCCAACGACAAAAATGATGGCGTTGTTCAAATGAAAATTATTTCAGATGATGACCTAGAGGGATTCGAATATCAATTGAGTAGCATTCAAGAATATATCGATAATTTTTCTGAATCTGATGCTCACATGAATTTCGCTGCCAAGCAAAACTATCCAGATGATAATTCATTTGGCGGCCCACTTCAGTGCGGGTTTGCTCAAACAAAGGGACAGCTTAAAAAGGATGGTACTTTAATGTGGCATTGTCCAATGCGCCATCCATTTGATTATTATGGTATTTATAAAGAAGATCAACTAATCAAATCAGTTCTAGAAGACGAGCTAAATGACGCTTCTGCACAGTATCCACAAGCAAATGGTTATTCATTTAAAAAGATGAGCTACTTGGGATGCCCACACTTTTATCGTCAAAATTATTGACTTGTGACTAATTGTGCGTTAGCATGGTAATATGCTACCATTGTTTAAATCGCACTTTTCGATTGGCAAAAGTATTCTAACTCTGGATCATCCTGACAAGGCAGTCGAGGATGGTCCAGATAGTATTTTTTCTATTGCTGTAGAAAATAATCTGAAAGAACTTTATCTTGTCGAAGATAATATGACTGGCTTTTTTGAAGCTTTTCGTAAATGTCAACAACTCGGAATTCAATTGGTATTTGGATATCGTTTCACATGCTGCACCTGTCATGAAAATCAAGATTCTTGCCACAAGCTAATTGCATTTGCGAAAAATGATCAAGGATGTAAAGATCTGAATAAGCTATATAGCTTTATTAATACTCAAAGCGATGGCAAGATCAGCAATGATTCTTTGGTTGATTTGTGGACAGATAATTTAGTTATAGCTATTCCATTTTATGATTCGTTTATCTTTAATAATCAATTATATCTTGGTAATTGCATTCCAGAGTTCAAGAAGATCAAGCCAATCTTTTTTATTGAAGAAAATGGTCTTCCATTTGATGAAATGATTGCATACGAAGTTCGGCAGTATGCGGCTAATATGAAATGCCGCACTATATTAAGTAAGTCTATTTATTATAGACATAAAGCTGACTGTGAAGCTTTTCAATCTTACAAGATCTTATGCAATAGATCATTTGGCAAGCAAGCCACAATCTCATCACCAAATTTAAATCACTTTGGCAGCGATGAATTTTGTTGGGAGTCTTTCTTGGATAAGCAGGAGAATAAATAATTATGAAAGAAGATCTATTGAGATTTAAATATAATCAGAAGTATCTTATTGTTGATACAGAAACCGAAGGGTTGAATCTTGTAAGTTCAAGACCTTGGCAGATTGCTTGGATTGTAGCCGAAGGAAACAATATCAAGTCCCGCCATGATAGACTTATTAAGTGGGATGATCTAAAAGTATCAGATGGGGCAGCTAAGATTACTGGATTTAATCAGGAAGAATATCTTGATCGAGCAGAAGATCCTAAAGTTGTTTTTAATGATTTCGCAAAATATCTTTATGATCCAGAATATTTGATCATTGGGCAAAATCTTCTGGGTTTTGATGTTTACATGATTAATGTATGGATGAAGCAAATGGGTCTGGAAACAGATTACTCTTTTGTTTATAGAATTATTGATACCAAATCTTTAGCTACAGCTATTTTTAAAAATATTCTACCAGACAAAGAACATTTTATGTCTTGGCAATATAAGCTTCTCAATCACAAAGAAAAAGGCTTGAAGACATCTCAAGCTACTTTGCTGAAGCATTATAGCATTGCACATGACGCAAATAGACTGCATAATGCGCTGTACGATATTGAGATGAACTTCCAAATCTTCCTAAAACAAATTTACGATATTGAAGTATGAACGAATTATTTACATCATATAAATCTCCATTTCCAGCGGGAGTAAAACTACCCAGTATTCACATCGAGCCAAAGCAATACGAAGCCATTGGCTGTTCAAAAGATTCTAGCAATTTTAACTTTTTGCGCCGCTTGTGTTTTGAGGGCGTAAAGAAGCGTGGAATTGATAAATTTCAAAATGTAAAAGACTACTATGATCGTCTGTCAATGGAGCTTTCCGTTTTTGAAGATCTTGGCTTTGTTGATTATATTCTTTTAAACTGGGACATTTTAAACTTCTGCCATGAGAATAGTATCCCCACTGGGGCGGGTCGTGGATCTGCTGCTGGATCTCTAGTTTTATATGTTATTGGTGTAACTAATATTGACCCAATTAAATATGACTTGTTCTTTGAGCGATTTGTTTCCAAAAGCCGCGCCAAGAAAATCACCCATAATGGAGAAGAGTTTCTTGATGGTACTTTACTTGCTGATATTGATAATGATATTAGTTATGATCGTCGTCAGGAAGTCATCGAATATATCAACCAGAAGTACAGAGGTAAGACCTCCAAGATTCTTACTCTAAATACATTAAGCAGCAAACTCTGCATCAAGGAATGTGGCAAGATTGTAGGCGAGATGTCGGAGTCTGCTGTAAATGAAATCAGCGATACAATCCCCAAGAAGTTTGGCAAGGTTGCTAAGTTGAACGATGCTTATACAGAAAGCGAAAGCTTTAAAAGCTTCGCTAATGCAAACAAGAAAGTTTATCGCATCGCTAAAAAGATCGAGGGTCTTAATAAGAATACTGGAGTTCATCCTTCTGGTATTGCCATTAGTTTCTATCCACTTGAAGAAATTATTCCTATTCAAAAGACTGGTGATGAAGCAATTGTTTCTGGCTATGATATGAATAATGTGGCGGAACTCATGGTCAAGTTCGATATCCTTGGTCTTCGCACATTGTCTGTTGTATATGACGTATGCAAGTCTCTTGGGATCAAGGTCGAGGATATTGACACTGATCACGAATCGATCTACGCAGCACTTCAAACACTGAAGTGTCCTAGCGGTCTATTCCAAATTGAAGCTGATACGAACTTCCGCGTAGCCCAAAAGGTTGCTCCCAGAAATCTAGAACAGTTGTCTGCTGTTGTGGCTATTGCAAGGCCAGGGGCTTTAGACTTCATGGATCGCTATGCTGAGTATGTCCGCACTGGAGAGTTCCAGTCTGTGCATCCATTCTTCGATGATATTCTGAGCTACACGGGCGGCATTCCGCTTTATCAGGAACAGCTAATGAAGATGGCAGTGAAGGTAGGATTCAGTTTAGATGAATCAGAACAACTGCGGCGTATCGTTGGTAAGAAAAAGGTGAGTGAAATGCCAGCATGGCAAAACAAGATCAAAGAAAAAGTCGAAGCAAATAATCTTGATGCAGTTGTTGCAGATATCCTATGGAAAGTTGCTGAAGATTCTGCGAACTATTCGTTCAACAAATCTCACTCAATTTCCTATGCATACCTCGCGGCTATTACCGTCTATTTAAAGTTCAATTATCCTCATCAATTTTTCTTGAGTCTTCTCAAGTTCGCTCAGTACGAGCCGAATCCTCACGAAGAAATCCACAAGATTACTCAAGAGCTAAATTACTTTGGGATCAAGCTTCTGCCGCCCGATCTGAGCAAGTCTCAAATTGATTTCATTATTGAAGGAGGCAATATTCGATATGGATTAAACTCAATCAAAGGAGTATCGACAAAAGTTCTAGAGGCTTTGCTTGAATTTAGAGAAAACGAATTTGCTAATAAGTATGAGGTTTTTATGGCAGCTAAGCAAGCAGGATTAAACATAGGAGTCTTATCTGCTTTAATTCAAGCTGGCGTATTAGATAGCTTCGTAACCAAAGATCGTTGCAGGCTTGTTCTGGAAGCTCAAACTTTCAATATCTTGACTGATCGTGAGAAGCGCAACTTTATTTCTCTTGGTTCGGAATTTGAATACGATATTCTTCAATCAATTAATTCTTGTGTTCAAAACAATATCTTAGGAGATGACAATAAGAAGATATTTTCCGAGAAGAGATTTAATACTTTTAAAACTAAGTATGCTCCGTACAAGGAAATTTACGAAAAAAATCGTAAACACTTGAAGTTCGCCAACTGGCATTTTGAATCCAAGCTCCTTGGTTATAGTTACTCATATAACATTAGAGATATTTTTAAGAGCGAATATGGTGATAGCTTAGTTGGCACAAAAGATATTGCAGAAATTAATAATAATGGACCAGTCCGCTTTGTTGGCATGGTTGATGATGTGATCACAAGAACTAGCGCAAGTGGCAATAAATACGCTCGTCTAGAGCTATCAGATGAGGCTGGAAAATTAACTGCATTAATGATGGACAATTCAAGAGAGTCAAGGTACTCTGAGTATGTTCGGTCAGGCAAAGTTCTTCCCAAAAAGGGCGGGATTGTAGTCTTCTCTGGCAAGAAAAATAACGATATTGTGATCATTGAGAAAATGTCCTTGCTTGAAGACAAAATCTACATGAAACTATCGGAAGTAAAATAAACTGTGTAAAATATTATGATGGATGTTGAAAATAGCAACTGGACTCCAAAGGCAAAAAAGGCATGGGAATTTGCGCTTGAATTGGCAAAAAAGAGTGATCATTCATTAATTAATAATTGTCATTTGTTTCATGCTTTTTGGATGAACTCAAATATTTCTTTTAAGCTTTTTATCCAAAGCCGTGGAATACAGTTGGATGATAAAAATGTTGAAAATATCTATGAAAAATATTCGTCGAAGAATAAAGATTTATTCTTTAGTAAAGAATTCGCTTTTGATCCTTTGGTAAAGAAATCTATTCAGCAAGCAATAAAGCTTGCCGAAAAACAAGATCATTCTTTTGTTGGGACTGAGCATATCATTTATGGAATTTTAGAATCTGATAAAAAATTTAGTAACTATCTTTTTAGCAAGGACATTGATACAGAACATTTCAAACTTTGCATTGAAACATTTATTGTCGGAGATATTGCCGCTGGAGGATTCGCTGAGTTCGAAGATCAATTTGGAATTGATGAAGACGATGAAGACGAGGACGAAGACGAAGAAGAGTCAAGTGTTTTGAATCTTTATTGCACTCTCTTAAATGACAGGGTATGTATGCCAGATTTCCCAAAAATTTCTGGTCGAGAAAAAGAAGTCTCCTTGATGGAAGAGATTTTGTGCAGAAAGATTAAAAGCAATTGTGTTTTAGTTGGAGAGGCTGGAACAGGGAAAACAACAATTGTGGAAGGTTTGGCTCAATTGATTGAGTCTGCTGATTATAATGGACCGTTGATTCAGAAAAAGATTTATTCACTAGATCTATCTCTGCTTATTGGTGGTACAAAATATCGTGGACAGCTTGAGCAAAGATTTAATAAAGTTATGGCTGAATTTAAATCTGATCCAGACAAGATCATGTTTATTGATGAGGTTCATACTATTGTCGGGGCGGGTAGCAAAGAAGGTTCTCAAGATTTAGCAAACATGCTCAAGCCAGCCTTGGCTCGCGGAGAAATTAAATGCATTGGCGCGACTACTTCTTCTGAGTATAAAAAATACTTTGAAACAGATGCTGCATTATCTCGTAGATTCCATTCAATCAATGTAGATGAACCATCAGTAAAAGAAGTTATTGTAATGGTTAAAAATGCTCTCGATAGTTACGAGGATCATCACAATATTAAATTTCCATCAGATCTTGCAGAACTGGCAATCAAAATGTGCGCTACATATTTGCCGCATCAGCGGTTTCCAGATAAAGCATTTGATGTCATTGACCAAGCATCAGCAAAAGCAAGGATTCGCTCGCCACAGAGAAAAATCAAGGTTACTGAATTAGATGTTTGCTCTGTAATTGCTGACAAGATTAATGTGGATGTAAATACCATAAAAAGAAAAAATCAAGAATCATTTGCATCTTTTGAAAAGAATATAAATAATGTAATTCTTGGCCAAGAAAACAATATTAAAAAAATCTATGATGTACTAGCATGTTCCCGAATTGGTTTTCGGGAACATACAAAACCTCTAGCAAGTTTTTTCTTTGTCGGACCAACTAGTGTTGGCAAAACATATACTGCGAAACAAATTGCTAAAGAATTCTATGGCAATGAAAAAAGCTTTTTGCAGTTAAATATGAGTGAGTATCAAGATGAGACCTCAATTTCTAAACTAATTGGTGCTAATGCTGGTTATGTAGGATATGAAGAAGGAGGCATCCTTACAGAATTTGTCAGAAAGAATCCTAATAGCCTCATCCTCTTTGATGAAGCGGAGAAGTGCAATAGAGACGTTCTCAACCTGTTGCTTCAAATCCTCGATGAGGCTAAACTTACTGATAATTTAAATCGTTCTGTAGATTTTTCTCGTTCTATTATAATCTTAACAAGTAATATTGGCACAAGAGAGTCGCAAGTTAAGCAAATGGGGTTTGTTGTTGAGACTCCACCAATAGATCAAGTTTATAATGATTCTGTTATAAAGTATTTGCCGCCAGAATTGGTTGCCCGAATTGATGAAATTGTTACCTTCAACAATTTAACCAAAGAATCTATTACAAAAATATTCAAGTTGCAGCTTAACAAGCTTCAGCAATCGCTTAAAAATAAAGATATCTCTCTAAAAATTGACTCAAGCATTGGCAATTTAATTCTTAAAAATGATGATATTCACGCCCGCAAAATCAAACAAATTATTCGTCAACAAATTGAAGTTCCTATCGCCAAATTCATCATCGAAAATCCAAAAAATAGCAAAATCTCGATAAAAGTGATTGACAATAAAGTGAATATCGAATAATATCTAAACATATGAGTAAGCAAAATAACCAAGACAAAATCGTAAGCGCCATTCGCAACAGCAAGGGCCGTTTCTTTGGACTCCGTACTAAGGCTGGAGATAGCATCAATGCCCAGTTCGTTTCCGAAACTCCTAGCTATGTGACTGTATACGACCGTAATCGTGATCTTGAGCGTCGAATTGCTAAGTCTAGCCTTTCGGGTGTCTCTATGGGCCGAGTTCGCGTCGGAGCTTAATATACCTTGTGTGCAATCCCTAAAACCTCAGTCGAAAGACTGGGGTTTTTTGTTATCATATATTATGGATCTAAAGAATTTAATTACCAATAAAGCATTTCTTTTTGAAAGACAAGAGGAACAATCTGATGGAGATGAAATTATCCATAAAATCTTAAGCAAAGAAAAGTATGAAGAAATTTCTGAGGTAAAATATCTGAGCACCAATTTTAACTTTGATACATTTTACGCCAAAGCAGATAATCAAAACTTGTTAATTAAATATTCTTTTGACGCCGATTCTCAGCTTTTATTCAATGAGTTTGACTTTCTATGTTCTAATCTTTCTGCGTGGAAGCCTGTAGGAATTAACTACAGCACATTAAAGTTCGGAGATAAGTTAGCTTACTCGATACAAACATTTGAGTTTGCGGAGAACGTAGAGGAAGTGGGTCGCGGCATTATTTGGGAAAACATTGATAATTTTTTATCTTGTTATTTTTCTATACAATATCATGGTCAACTTCCCAAGACTACTTTCCATGATTTTTTACAATCTAAATTGAATAATTTTTCTCTTGATAAGATATCTGAAGATACAGTGGCAGCATTAAAAGAACGCGGCCAATATGATAAATTTTCTGATTTTATTAATCTTATTATTAACGATATCAACAGCATATACAAACCCGATAAGATTTCATGTAATGAATTTGTTCATGGCAATCTAAAACTATCCAACATATTACATAGAGAGGGTTTGTTTAAATTTATTAATTTTACAGAGTCTTTCAAAGGCAATTCTTTCTTTGATTTGGCGGCATTGGTTTGCTGCATGGATCTTGATTTTGATCAAGAAAAACATCTGTTTCATTTATTTTTAAAAAATAAAAACGAAAACTTTTCTATCGAACTATGGCAATCATATAAACTTTGTTATGATTTATATGTAAGGATTCTTCTTTTGGACATAATCTTCTCTTACCTCAAAGAAGTATATATTCTTGAATCATCTCGCCCATCTAAAATAAATAAACTAATGAATGCATTTATTTTAAACTCCCCAAGATTCCATAAGATTAATGGAATTGTTTCACATGCTGAGTTTTTGTACGCTTCTATTCTTGAGCCATTAATTGGCAATAGCAATCAAGAAAACAATAATAATTAAAAAATTATCTTGTAACTCCTCTAGAGAATAGCATAAAATAATCAACAGACAATTGTGGACTAGATCCTGTTTGAGAAGATTCTACTTTATAAACTGGTAAAAGATTTGATGTTCTAATATTTGATGACATTAGCAAACTACCAATGCCAGTTCCATTTAAAGAAAAATTCCATGTATTGCTACCAGAATATGACATTTGAAGATTGTACCAAACATTTGCATTTGCAACTATATTTGAATTTCCAGTTGTTGATAGTAATTCATTAGCACTTGCTGGACAATTTTGTAAAATAAAGTTTGCATTACCATCTAGTCCGTTTTCAATCCAAGTTACACTTCCATCTATTGTGCTAGAGCCTGCTCCAGTTTGCCATGTGGGTTCTGTCGCTGCTGTAGTTCCATTTGCAGAAGCGTAGTATCTTCTCCCGTTAGGAGTAGTTGGTCTTCTATATTGATTTGCAGTTATTGGGGTATTAGATGTCCATGCATTTGATGGTTTTGCATATCTTAATCCAAAAAAATTGTTAGTTTTATAAGTTGTAAGATTATAATTGCTAAATCCTAATCCAATAGATCCTTCTAAAGAACTTAATTGAAATCTTGTTTTATAAACAGTAGTAGAATTTTCTAATCCATTTGCTTGAAATTGAAATCCACCACCACCTATAAGATTAGATACGTCCCAAGTTGTTATTACTGCGGATCGAAAATTACCAGTAAATGGATTTAATCCAACTACTCCAAATTGAGCTGATGAAATATTATATGGACGAATATTTCCAGCACCATTTACAGTGCCATATGACCAACCAAGTTCTCCAAATATTTGAGTACTATCTGCTACCCCTACAAAATCATCTCGATAATATATTATAGAAGTATCAGTTAATAAACTATCAACTAATTGACGAGTCATTAAGCTACTAGCCGATGATGCAGTTTGAGATGGGGCAGTATTATTTGTAGATTCAAGTGTTACATCAGAATTAAAATTTACATTTCCATAATAATAAGGACTTGTTAAACTTGAAAATGATGCATCACCGTTTGAATATATATAATATGTGTTGTTTTGATTGACAAGATCAGTATAGGCTCCAATTGTTAGATTTCCATTAATAGTTTCTAGATCAGTTGGTTGCCGTAAATATGAAATAGTTGCCGTAGTCCCAGATATATCTGGCGCATATATAGAACTTCTAGCTTTAAATACGTCAGACATTTTAGTAAATACTTTTATTCTTCAATAGTCTGTCCATCGACTTCTGCTTCAATACTGATTTCAATTTCTGGTACTGGAGGATATTCAATTGATACTAAACCGTTTTCAATTTTATAAGGTTTGCCAGCATAATCTTTTGCTCTTATTTGTGAGCCAACTTTATCAAGTAATTGATTCACTGATGTAGCCGCTCTATGATGCAAACCAAGAAGATCATCAAATTTATTATTATCATATAAATATTGCAAAATTTCCTTTAATTGATCATCTGGTAATTCCCAAACAGTAGACCAACCCATATTCAAAGACATAGCAGTAGAGTTTAAACTCATTGCTACTTTTCGTATAGATTCTTCAACCTTCTCAAGATTTAAATCTAACTGGGTTTTGTTTTTTACTAAATTCATATTTTATATTTATTAAAATGGTCGAGTGATATATTTATATGTTATATATTTTTTAGCGTTTTTCTAGTTAAAATTTTATGGCCAACTTGAAATTGCTGATCGTTTCCAAGTATTGGTTGCAACGCAGATATAGATATAATTGGCATCCCAGCAAATGTCTCCAGCATTGCCCGTATCAGTTGCGCTTACTGGAGTCTTAGCGGTGCGGAGGCGGATTGTATTACTATTAATATCAAGTTTTGCAGTAGGGGATGTCGTACCCATACCAACATTATTACCACTAAATGATAATGTATTTTCAATAATGCTTCTTGGAACTCCTAATGATGATGTAGATGGACCCAACATATTATTTAATGTTTATATAACATAGCAGAACCAGTAAGTAATTGAACCTCCGTAAACTCAGAAGCCAACGACATCCCAGCATATAAATTATAACCGCCACTTACCCACATACCAACATTCTCCATATTAGTGCTTGATAATGTAGAAAACTGGCAATCACTTACAGCTTGAATCATCCAATATTCTCCAGTATACAAACCAGTATTAGTGACAAAAACAGAACCAAATCCTGCTGTTGCTTTTAAAAGAGATGCGTCTGGTGATGTGTGTGGCATTTTAAGAGTTTAGTTTTAATAATACTGCTTCTATTTCTTTTGCTTCGTCAATTAAACGAGCGTAATCTTCTGCCCTACCTTCTTGAAAAGCTAAATTAGCTTTATTCAAAATGGTATTTAATTTATTCTGTGTTAGTTGTATAAGTTCGTTGATGTACATAATTTTAAATCCAAAGTAAACTTCTCCAAAATTCAGATGAACTATGTCTTGGAATATATAAGAATTTTAAGCCATCCTCTGTTTTAATAATGCTCATTTTATTACCAAGAGTTGCAGTACTCATGCCATAAGGAATTAAATTATAAGAATATAAATTGTTATCAGAAATATCATAATATAATATTCTTCCTGTGGAATCTCTCTGAATATAAATTCTGTTATCACCATCGTAAGCAGTCATACTTCCAGTAGTGAAAGTTTCAGAATTAGGCATCTGATTAAGAACTTCCCATGTATTGGTAGTTATATCATAAAGGTACATATAGTTGGTAGCGCCACCTCTCATACCAAACATATACTTACCTTTTTGTTGAGAAGAGGTATTGTATAAATATTCTAAAGAACACCCAGCCCCTGTTGTGGTCACTCCTAAAATTGTAACGAATGCAGTTGTTGTAGGAGTGAAAGATATTGCTGCTGTAAATGTTAAAGCATTTGATGTATTGCTATCAATAGAAGCTTCTGCCCAGTTGTTGCCATCTACTATAATAGCTCTCAAACCAGCATATTTGTTAGTTGGCATTGTACCACCATCAAGTGGATTTGCTAGAGTAACTGTTGTTGCTGATGGTGTTCCCGTCAATTGAGAAGCTCCTAAACCACCATGCGCTCTCATGTCTGTAATTAAGTAGGCAGTTGTGTTAGCGGTAGGTGTTGTACCAGATGCAAATGTAATAGTTGTTGCTGTATTGGCTGTAATGATTCTATGATAATATGCTGTTTGTAAACCACCAGTTTGAGTATAAGCGGTTGTTGTAAAAGATACAACTTTTCCAACATGCTCATTCGTTGTCCAATTTTTACTAGGGTCAACCAATTGTGTAGCAGACTGAGAATTAGCAGCGACAGCATTTGCTGATGGTGTTCCTGCCATAATATATGTGAATGTAACAGAGCTTGTTGCAGTAATAGATGCAGAAATATTGTATAAAGCATCAGTAGCTCCATATATAGTAACACTATCACCAGTTTTAAGACCGTGAGGGTTTGTTGTAGTTACAGTCGCTGTTGTTCCTGATCTAGTTATTGTAGCTATGCCTATTGGACGTTTAAAACCACTCCAAACAGCACATAAATTTGTTGGACATCCAACTTCAAGAATTCTTCGGTCTGCCCATACATCATTTAAAGCGTCATATTCCATCAATGCCGCTCCAGCAGCACCAGTCATATAAATCTTGTCATTATCGGCAACTATTTCGACTGTACTAGTATTGTCTGGTGTAGTATCCCAAGCTCTATTTATGCTGAATATATTAGAAGAATTACTATCAGTGATTAGTCTATCTTGACCAATACCAGTTCCAGATACGATTCTAATAATATAATTATTATACTTATCTACTTGTATAGTATCGCCACTCAATGTCACCGTTGTAGATGTAGCACTAGTAACATTCCTAGTTTCTAATATACCTACAGCAGATTCATTTAATGTTTCTATAGCTATATCTGTAGATATAGTAGCTCCAAGAAAACCAGAAGAAGGACTGTTATTTTGAAACCAACAATCATTTAAAATATCATAACTCTGAAATCCAAATCTCCCTGTTGAAGCATTAATATTCCAAAGCATTCCACTTTGGATAACGAACACGCTAGTATTATCTGGTGTGGTATCCCAAGCTTCATCGACTGTAATGGTATAAGATTCAATTTGAACTCTTGTTTCTGTACCAGCAGCGGTATTTGTACTAAATGGTAATACAGAATATGCCCAAGGTAGACCTACAGATGAAAATGAATTATCGGCTATAAATAATTGATTGGCAGTATTATAAATAATTTTTCTAAAATCAGTAGATGAGTTTGTAATTATACGCATTCCATAATCTCGCCATACATTAAATGAATATGATTTTGTAGCATCTGTTATAGCAATAGTACTACCAGTAGATACAGATAATGTATCGTGAACTATTGGGTCAGAAACAGCGGTTATTGTTCTAGTTTGACCAGCACCTGTACCAGATATAATTCGTACCTTTTTACCGACACATTTATTTCCTTTTGGAACTGCCGCTACAAATTCTGTAGATGTAGCAGATAACATACGACCGCTATATCCATGATAGTCATTGTAACGTGTCGAGGTTGTTGTTGTTTGTGCTTGGGGTGGTGTAGTGATAGATGTCCAACCATCAGTATAAGTATCGTATCTATATGGTATATTTGAAGCTGATGCTAAATAGTATACATATCTACCAGATGGTTTTCCACCTGAGGCAAATGTACTACTGCTAGCAGTAATAACTGGCAATGGTCTTAGCCATTCCCACATAGGAAGATCTACACCTCTTTTTAGTTTACTTGTTACTGACATAATTTTAAAATATTAAATTTGCTCTTATTCCATTTGCGAATTCATTTCGAGAACTTTCTTGACGAATAGCAATTTCACCATAAATAGATTGAGTGTTTGCGGTTACTGTACCTTGCACGTTAATAGTGCTTGAATTATCTACAGCTACCCTTAATCTTTGAGCGGTATCTTGAGTTTGTAAGCTTTTTGTATTACTAACTAAAACCTTTAGGTAATCAATCATGTCCTCTAAAGATTCTAGGGTTAATTGTGTCGCTGGGCTTACATTGGCATCATCATAATAAATCTGAAGAGGGTCTGTGTCCAACATCGACGTAGTATTATACGTTAATGTTAATTGATTTCCAGAAACTGTGCCGCCAGCATTTGCGTCTGCGAAATTGTAAATAATTTGGTTCGTTTTTACATTCGTAATCAATAAAAGACCTTCTTGGTCAATAGATGTATAATCTGAGAAAGTAATTTTTTTCTCAGATGCATCGAAGTTATAGTTTGTTATTAGTTTTTTCATTATTACGAAAGTGCAATTGCCATTGCGATTGCGAAGTTTTGTGTGGCCAATCTTTCCTTGGTTATTCCATTAAACTCATACACCATATTTCCCACAATATTTCCATTAACATCTAGTTTTTCAGTTGGAGTTATAGTTCCAATTCCCACATCATTAAGGAAATATTTTTCACCACTTATTATTTGATTTCCCGTTTGATAAACAATTGTAGTTGGAAGTGGATCAACTTCTCCAGAAAGCATTACTCCCGTACCATTAACTAATGGACGAGTATAAAAGTTCTTTATACCAGAGATATTTTGATTTGAAACTAAATTAATATATCTAATATCAGCTTCAGCTTCCGTCATGAATTCGCTCTCAGTATTAATAACAAAATCATAAAGACCAGAAATATCTCCAGTATTTATTGGTCTGTTCAACCACAAACCGCTAGTAGAATCATATAAGAGTGCTTGCTTGTTTTGCTTATTAACTATTCTAACGTCATGAAGCTCTTCTATTTCTAAACCATTCTGAATATTGACAAAAACAACACCATTATTGGTATTGGCGCGAATGACTGTTCCAACACGCACCATATGTTGTGGTGCTTGTGGTTTTACATTAGTGTACTTACCGCTTTGAGTTGGAGATAAATAAAGCGTGTCACCAACATTATATCCGTTTGTATTAATGTTATTAACAAGTCCGAATGTAGTAATGTAACCAAATTCATTGTTTCCAATATCATGGGTTGCCATACCCAATGTGGCAGCAGAAGTATTTTCTCCACCAGCAATAGCTAATTGAACATATGGATTAGCCCCAACACCACCAGCAATATAAACCAAGTCTCCATCTAAGATTGGGGCGTTTAAAGTATTTTTTACTCTTACCCAGTTCTCTTGACCTAGCTGAAGAGTTACATCTGGATTATCAACATAAAGGTTTATTGTGTGATTTGCATCATCATAAAACATTAAGCCCTGTTCATGAACAGGAACTTGATTGCCAGTTAATACTTGAAACTTTAATCCCGAAACAAGAGTTTTATCGGTAAATGTCTTGATGCCGCTGATTGTCTGAACGCCAGTTTGATAAACAGGTAAATCATAACGATAAACATTGTTATCGTATTGATTTTGGGTCATATGGTAATATTGTCCCGATTGACCACCATTTAATCCTCCTAAAAGATTATGCAAAAGCTCATCACTACCGTTTTTTTGATGTGTGACGGAATGATTAATCAATCCTTGATTTAAAGTAAGAGGATTTAAAGAAATTGATTCACTGTTATCAATAGCCGAAATATCAACTAATTCATTACTATCAACAGCCGATATATTAATCGACGGATCTGGAGTAATATTAATAATGACAATTTCGTCACTCATGGACTAGTAATATTTTTAATTAAATAAACAGGTCCATAAAGAAGTTTATCTGAGCATTCATTTTCTTTATCAGCAAATAAATCCCAATGACACGGCGATAAATCAATTGCGGTAGTCTGATCTCCACTTAAACTTATTTTCGCAATACCACTTGGTATGCTAAGAATTTCTGTTTTGAAAACAGCTTGTAAAGCATCATCAAAGTCGCGGCGAATTTGCCCAGTTAAAGTCACTCCAGACAAATTATAAATACCACCATTTCGCGTTAAAGTAAGCGTCAAGTTGTAGCAAGACCTTTGTTCAATAGTAATTCCCGTGTACGCCGCACTCATCAAAGATTATTACACTGTTTTTCAATAAAGAATAGCTATTTTATTTCTGATTATTATTGCCATCAGTAAATTCCGTCATATAACTATAGTCTGTAAGTTGGTTTCTTTTGTTTTCCACACTATACACCGTTAAATCTATTTTATATCCAGGATTTTTATCAATTGCCTTGTCAATCCAAGCATCATCGTGCCAAATTATTCGGTTATTGGGATAAGCATAAAAGTTACCATTATCCATTTTAAAAACATGGGCGCATTTATGTTCTGGTGTTTCAGAGAAATTAGTGTCTAAAATACTTTTATTTTCCCATCCCCAGTCCAAAGTAAACATATATTCTCCAAATTCTTTGGTGTTTTTGGGAGTAATCAGTGCTGCCTTAAGACCCTTTAATCGCGCTCTCATTTGCACATCAACGTATGGACTAAAGCAGTCCCAATACATGGCATACTCTAAAGGTACTGGCTTGCAAGGTTTCCAGCAAAATGCGCTGATTGGTCTTCTCGTCCAGTTAACTCCATTATTTAAAAAGGCTTCAAACAAAGGAACTCTTTTTTCAATCGAAGCCACCGAATGAACATCGCAAGGAGTATATTCACCATGACCACTTTCATGATTAAACAAGTATTCATTCCTGATTAAACAAGTAATAGTGGGTACGTTGTGATTTAAATATGGCACAATTAATTTTACACTTTTGATGGAAAATTGTCGATTGAGTTTTAAAATAATGCATGATTAAGTTGTATAAACCAAATTCCAAAAACACTGGTTGTGCCTTTAGTTTTACTTTAGGAACATCTGGCAAAGATAAAGAACCAACCATGTATGTAAATGGTATTCAACAACACTCTTGGAATGAAAAAACTAAAAACGGATCTTTTGCAGAAAATGCCAAAAATCCAGAAAAAACTATTATCGTCAAACTTAATGAATTCGAAGTTGGCGGTCTAATTCATGCAATTGAACAGTACACAGAATTTAAGGCATTTCATAGCTACGAAGATAATAAAACCACAATTAACTTCAAGCCATACTCCAAGCAAGATGGCAGCAAAGCATTTTCCTTTGGCATTACAAAGAATTCGGCACTTAAATTCGGTGTTGGTATTGAACTAACAGAAGCCTACGCTATTAGAGAATTTTGCAAGTATGTTTTGAATTCTCTATTTGAATTCCGACAAACCCCCAAGTACAATGACTAAAAAAACGGTATTGATCCATAGTAATTTTTGCAAAGCATTTACTGGTTTTGGTAAAAATAAAAAAAATATTCTTCGGTATTTATTTAATACTGGCAAGTATAACATTGTTGAGTTTGCTAATGGTCAGCAATGGGAAGATGCTGCTACACAAAGAACACCTTGGAAGTGCTATGGGTCTTTGCCAGCGCCCAATGTTTTAAATGGAATCAAAGATCCTAGTGAGCAAAGAAGCGCAGCTTATGGTAGCAAAACCATAGATAAAGCAATAAAAGAAATTAAACCAGATGTTTATATTGGTATTGAAGATATTTGGGCATTTGATGGATTCTTTGAAAAGCCTTGGTGGAATAAAGTCAATTGCATGATTTGGTCTACTCTGGATAGCTTGCCAATTTTACCCACAGCAATTAATGCTGCGCCAAAGACAAAGCACTATTATGTTTGGGCCTCTTTTGCAGAAAAAGCATTTAAGAAAATGGGTTATGATCATGTCAAAACTTTGCGAGGAAGTCTCGATGTAGACAATTTCTATAGAATGGATGATCAAAGCCGCCAATCATTGCGTAAGAAATTTGGTCTATCAGATGAATTTATTATTGGATTTGTTTTTAGAAACCAATTAAGAAAAAGTGTCCCTAATCTATTGGATGGTTTTAAATTAGCAAAACAATCAATTCCAAATGCAAAACTTTTGCTTCATACTCATTGGTCAGAAGGTTGGGATATTCCAAAGCTTTTAGAAGAAAAGCAAATTGATCCCAATGATATTTTGACAACTTACTTTTGTAAAAATTGTAATGAATATGCTATTCGTCCATTTATTGGACAAGAGCAAAACTGCAACTGCTGCCAATCTTCCAAATCAGTCAATACAACCAACATAAATCATGGCGTCAATGAAAAGCAACTTAACGAAATCTATAATCTCATGGATGTGTATTGCCACCCTTTTACTAGTGGTGGCCAAGAAATACCCATCCAAGAGGCAAAGCTAACAGAATTAATCACATTAGTCACCAACTACTCTTGTGGTGAAGACTATTGCTATGAAGATAGTGGCGGCATGCCATTAGAATGGGCGGAATACAGAGAACCAGGAACTCAATTTATTAAAGCTTCTACTTCTCCACAAGATATTTGCAAGAAACTTTTGGATGTTTATCATATGTCAAATGATGAAAAAGCAAAATGGGGAAAGAAAGCTCGCCAATTTGTAATTGATCATTGCTCTGTTGAGGCAATCGGTAAACAGCTTGAAGAAATCATTGACTCCATGCCAGAAGTGGATTATGATTTTTCATTGGAGCCAATCCCCAAAAATCCGAATTATACTCCTAATTTTGATTTGAGTAATGTTGATTTTATAATTGATCTGCACAAAAACTTTATCAATGAAATTGTAGACGCCAATCATACATCTACAAAACATTGGCTAAAAGAAATGCAAAAAGGTTTATCTAAAAAAGATCTTGCCGAACACTTTAAAAAAGTTGCCATTCAAACTCAAGAAAAGAAACCAGTAGAATTTGGTGATGTTTTAAACAAGGATGATGATGGTAGAAGAATTGCTGTAGTTATTCCAGAATCTAATACAGATGTTTTACTTGTTAATGGCTTGATTAAAAATCTCAAAAAACAATATCCATCTCATAATATTTATGTGATAACACAATTAAAATATTTTGATTTAATAGAGGACAATATTTTTGTACATAAATGCATTCAATATTCTGAATCTATTGATAATGCGTTTATATTAGAGGGTGCTGGCAATCATGCTGGATATTTTGATCTAGCATTCTTCCCGACAGCAACAACTCAAAAATTTATCTGCTATACACATAACGGAAAAGCAAAGAACCAATTCCAATTACAATGAGTCATTTAATCGAAGAATATGCAAAAAACCTTGGCGTTAAAATCTCTAAGCCTATTGTTTCAAAACATTTTTGGCCGCTAACTCATACTGATTATATCACTATTTGTGCAGAGTCTGGAGTCCCGTCTCGTCAATATAAATATTATGAATTGGTTATTTATTTGCTGAAACCACATTTAGAAAAACTTGGAATTAAAATCTTCCAAGTAGGAACTAACCCAAGCACTAAAATTTCCAATGTCGATGGTGCTTTTCTAGATTTGCCTTTTAAAAACTTGGCTTATATTATTTCTAAATCAAAGCTTCATATAGGCTCCGATGAAGTATATAGCCACTATGCTAGTTCTGTTGACGTACCACTTATTACTTTGTTTGGGCATATATATGGCAATATTAGCAAAGGTTATTGGGGCAAGAATCAAACTGTACTAGAAGCACCTTGGAAAGTTAAACCTTGCTTTAACATGCAAGATCCAGAAGATGCAGTCAATAAAATAAACCCAGAGGAAGTTGCTCAAGCAGTAATTAATCAATTAAAACTTTCAGTGCCAATTAATTTAAAAACAAAATATATTGGCAGCTTTTTTGATAAAAAAATTATTGAAGTAGTTCCGAATTTCTTCTCTCCTATTAATGGTTTAGATAAAGAGCATGTTTTCATGCGAACTGATTTTGGTTTTGAAGAAGAATCTTTTATTCAATGGTGTAAATACCTTAGTTCTTTTACCCTATTCCTCGATAAGTTAATTGATCCTTTGGTTCTATCTCAAATTAAATCAAAACTAAAAAACATTTCAATTGTTTTAGAAGACGATGAAACTTTTACAGAAGAATATTTAAACTCTCTCCGTAAATTAAACGTCCAAATTAATCTACTTGTAAAAGATTCTAAAAAAATTAGCTATTATAGAAATAAATTTTTTGATTTTAGTGTTGATGTTTATTTTAAATCTTCTAAAAAAGATTTGCCAGAAGATTTTGATTTTAAAAACTGTTTTTTTCTTTCTTCAAAAAGTATTTTCGCAAATAATAACATCTACCCAAGCAAATATCACATGGACCAAGCAAATAATGTTGACAAATCCATGAAGCTAGTAGATAATGATGACCTGTTAGAAGAACTAATTCATTTTTATATTTATGAGCGAAAATAATACACCAAGTCCTTTTGAAAAATATCTCCGTAACGAACACGGCTTGATTTCTTCCGTCGAATACATCTTTAATGAAGATGGTTCTGTAAACTGGAGAGCTATGATCAAGCCAGAATTCCTTTACCCAAATAAGGACTGGTTCGAAATCCGCAAGCAAAATGTCCCAAATTCTATTGAGGGTCTAGAAGACCGCCAACTTCTTATTATGCTTGGTGGAATCAAAGAACTTGCCAAGCTTAGAGGGATTCGTTCTGTTTCTTATAATGTTTCTCATCCTTCTGAGAATTATGTAGTTGCTCAATGCTCTATCGAGTGGATTGGTAATTATGAAACAGGATATAAACCATCTTATTATGAAGATATAGCCAATGCTACCTCCCATAATACTGATGATTTTTGTTTGAAATTTTTGGAAACTATTGCATGTAATCGAGCTTTTGTTCGTTGCGTCAGAAACTTCCTCAATGTGCATATTGTCGGTGCTGATGAAATCGATAAGTCTAAGAACAGAGTCGCGGACATTAGTGACCTCATTGTTTCCAATGCTATTCCTATTACACCTCAGGGTACTTTGGAAAAAGCAATCAATGAAAAACTCAAGATCCAATCCTTTGATAAGTTCAAGGTTTTCTTGAGAGAAATCTGGAAGAATGCCAAGGAAGCTAACAATACAGACATTGTTGAGGTTCTGGATGATGCTAAGAACTGGAATACATATAAGGATATTCCCGCAAAGTCATCTCGCGTACTACTCAAGGTTATTAATGAGCATCAAAAGAATAACTAACCCAGACGAGTTTTCTAGAGTAATTGATGATCTCCATTCTTTGTTTAAACAAGAAGACAAAAATAGCGGTCATCAATTACTTTTGCATAATGCTGATATGATCAAAAGTTGTTTTGGTCATGTAAGTATTTTGACATGGGATCTGTACTGTTGGGCAAATGAAACAAATGGCAAATACGATGCAATTATTTGCTTCATGAATGATAAAAATCCCAAGTTTGGAGAGAAAATATTTTCAGAGTTTTTGTGGCTTTCTAAAAATCCAAATGTTGGATATAAATTATTTCGCACTGCAACCAAGTTTGCTAAAGAAAATGAGTTTTTCGCCGTATGCATGTCAACGGTAGTCAAACATCCAAAGCATGAAAAAATAAAACATTTTTATGAAAGAATGGGCTTCTTAAAAGATTCTGAAACATACATCGCAAAACTATGAGAAACATAAAAGCAAGAGAACTACGGTCTATTATTCCAACTGATACTGTTATCGGTCGTCGTAATTATCGAAGAGCAAAAAAACAATATAATAAACTTTCGTCTGAAGCTCGGCCATTATTTATTGCTGGCTTGAGAAAGTTTGTTGAAGGAACGTCAAATTGATGTTTTATAATACTTGAATGTTGCTGGTGTGTTAACCACGCCACTTATCTTCAAGTAAATATAATTAGCATCAGATTCCACGACATATGTGGCTAAATCGTTATTGGTGATAGCATATTCAGTTACGAATATGCCAGAATAATTGATATCCGTGCTATCACTAATAACAACCTTCAAGTCTGAGGAACATGTTGTAGCTTGGCTATCTGTAACTTGAATTATGTAGGATATTGTAGAATATGCACCTCTCTCTATTATATCAACTGTTGTAGGATCTGTAATAACTTCTCCAGTAGCAAAATCTATATTAGCCACAGAATCCCCATGAACAACTTCAAATTGATTTGCTGATATAATTGTTTCTCCAGTAAAATATTCTTCTCTGGCAAACTCATATGGCCCTCCATAAAACCCAGAACCTGAGCCTAACTGTGAGTAAGGAATAAGAGCGAAGTAGTATGGAGTCCCATATTCTAAATTATTTGGTTTTATGATTAATTGATTAGAATCAATTTGTCTAGTAATTGGTTGACTATAAATAAAATATTCATTTTGTTGAATAATATCTTGTCCAATACCGCTTCCATTTTGGATGTTGGTTCCCGTAAGTGGACTAGTTGATGCATAAACATCAATTCTTTCAAAATTAATATAATTAAAATTATTTAAATAACTTAAATTAAATTGAATTTCATCGTATACCTGTGGAACTATAGCGTATGGATCTTCAATACCGTCTACTACTGAAATACCAGAAGTATCAAACTCGGGAACATTTCCATATAAATAAAACTCTGATGTAAATTGATTACTATTTAATGTATTAGAAACTTTCATTCTAATACCAAAATCTTTAGTATATTCACCAAATAAAGCAACATTATCATCTTCTGTAAAAGAAAGATAAATACTTTTACCAGATCTATAATTCGCATAAATCAAAGATCCTCCTGTGGATAAGATATCAAATGCCACCCCACTAATTAATTGATTTCTATTTAAATCAACATCGTTATCAATTACATTACCATTTGGATCTAACATTTCAAATAGTATCGCAACGTCACGATTTAAATGAACACCGCTACCAGTATATGTAGCAGTTAAATCTCCAGTGTTTAAAGTATATGATGGATCGAATTCGTACATTATCTTAAGATTTTAAAGTTAAGAACTGATGCTCTATTAAATTTGGTGATTGTTTGGTAAACAACAAAGGTTCCAGTTTTTGCTATTTCAGAATCCCAACTACTTGATCTGTTTCCTAAAGCTCTAATTTTTAAATCCCAACGGCCAATATCATTTAATCCAGTCCAAGTATATGAAGTCGTTGCAGATGAATGAATTGTGCTGGTACTATATTGAGTAATTGAATTTATAAGGGTTGTTTCATATCCAGTTGCTGATGTTACAGCATTCCAAGATCCAGTTAGTTGGAATGCAGTTGGTGATGTTGTGCCAGTAGCAAAAGCAGTAATTACTGGCGCAGCTAACTGATTAATATTAGTTGAGTTTACGGAAATTGGTCCTGAGTAATAAGTATCAGGTAAGAAATCTTCTGATGAAAAGTTTTCTATTTTTTCAAATTTACCAGTATCATACTTGGATGCAACGACTTTATATTCATTTGGGTTATCTTCTCTAATAGAAACTATTTTATAGATTTGATCAGAAGCATTTTTTCTTTGTATTCTATATGGACTTCCTAAAGCTACGAATGGTAATAAGTTAATATTTATATCTCCAGTATCTATATAAACTGTATTGGCATAGCTATCACTGGCATTTGTATAGCCTGTGATATTAAAGGTTGTTATTTGTGCGATATTTGTCAGATTAATTTCAGAATCTAATATGCCATTTGTTTCTTCTGTTGGCAGATAAAATGATAAAGAAATATCAGCACTAGTAGCTCCCCTGCGATTAGAGACAGTAGAATCATAAGAGTAACCAGTTGCTTTATAACCAGAAGCATTGGATATTTCTGATATGTACATTACGCCAGTATTTGAAATAGCTTTATCGTATGTATTGTTGTTTGAAAAAGCGAGTCCAGTTGCAAATACCCAACCTGTTACACCTGTATTGTAATATGCATATAAGTCATGTCCTAGCGTGTGTTTGCCAGTATAATTAGCAAATTGAGTTGGATAATTTATAGTTGTAGAAGTTCCACCATATCCTGTCGGATAACCAGTAACATAACCAGAGAAGTAATAATTTCCTGTTAACGAAGATGTTATAACAGAATTAGTTCCAGTAATAGAAAAGTACTCCATTCTAGAACGGTTCCTTTGCGCTATAGCTTCTGTTTCCGAAGCGGAGTAATATCCAGTTGGAGTATAAACAGTTAATTTACCCGTAAAATCAGTATTATCATATTCATTTTCGATAATCAAAGATTTATTTGTTAAATTAATATCTAAAATTCGCCCATAGTTTGTAGATCTTGTTTTTAATTCATCTTCAATAAGAATTAAATCTCCAGGTCTGCAAAGTAAAGTTTCTAGTCCAGCAGAAAATTCTACACCTTGATTTTCTTTGAGTGTTTGATAAATAATATGCTGACCAATCCTACGCGCCATAGCTCTCGATGTGACTCCAAGAGTATTAATTGTTGTTTTGAAAACTCCGCGCTTTCTTATATCAACTTCGTCTTCGACAAATTCAATTTTAGTTTTATAGTTATCAAATCTATCTAAATATGCAACTTCAACTGTATTATACTGTTGATCTCTGCGGTAGTTATTATAAGTAAACTCTCCATTTTTAACATTGCTATTTGAGAATAGAGCTACTGGAGTTCTTGGACGATCATCTAAGAAATGAATTTCAGAATTAGCAAAGAAAACTACACCTCTAAACAAGTTAGCTATGACATTAATAGCATCAAATAGTTTGGTACTATCTTTAAACATAACATTACAAGAATATCTTGGCTCCAATCCGCCGACACCATCAGATACACCGATAAAATATCCATTATCATCTACGGCATCACAAAATCTTCCGATCTTATAAAGTTCCCATATGTTAATTTGAGATTCGTCAATATAACCTCCTAAACCATATCGTTTATCAGTTAGTAAATCAAATAGAATCCACGCTGGATTATCTGTCCATCTAACGTCAAAAGTACCGTCCCAGTCTCCTATATAAACTTGATTAGTTCCCGAATAAGATGATGCGCTATTAATATATCTTTTGTCGGTTTGTTCAATTGAATCTATTGGGAAATAATTACTTGGTACTTTGATTTTTTTTAATCGACAATCATAACTTCTTTCTGGTATTGAATTAAATGTTCTAGCATCTAATTTAATGCCCGCAATAGAAGAAAATGGATATGACAAATTATTATCAATAATTTCTGTAACCTTAGCCAAACTAACATCTCTCTTTATAAGAACGGAATTAGTTTCTGTCGATACTTTAGTTATTTTTATATATCTCTTGGTCGAAGAAGGATCTTCATCGCTACCAAGATCAGGAAGGATAAATGGAGCAATACCATCTTTTGAAGATATAATATACGGATATAAAGAAGTATATAAATTAGTTAAAGTTGGTGATCCAAAATCAATTAACATTTGTCCATGAACTTGACAAATTATAGTAAATTCTTTATAGCCAGCAATTGTATACTGGCCATTTTTAACCTTACCCCATTCAGCAGAAACAACTAAAACAGATGGATATGAGTCTCCAGCTTTCAGTGTACTGTCAATATCTTTTGTCAAAGTATCTTTTAATGCATTTACTGCTAAAGTAAAATATACTTGTTTTACATTTGGATTTTCAATTGTATGGACAACTGGAATAGCTTTTTCATTATATTCGTATTTGTCATTCCAGTTGGCATATGCGTTGCCAGCACTACTGCGTAGAGAGTCTTGACTCCCTTCTTTGGAAGGATTATTTTCATCTACAGTAGGAGTTCCTCCTGTTCTTACTGCTTGATTTGTATTCTTATATATGTCAGAAGAAGATGATTGTAAAATAGCTGCGGAAGTTTCTGCAATTCTATTTATTTCTCCATTTAATCTAAATGGACCATATAATTCTCCACCGTATTCATAATCGACATGGATATTATTAAAATTATTTAAAGGTTTTTGTTGTTCTTGTCCATCTCTAAATTCACACAATACATTGCCGAAATTAAATTTTCTTGGTTGCTGCTGCTCTTGTTCTTGATAATCCTCTTGTATATGAAGAAAAAGATTTTTCTTAACAAACTCTCGCATGCTTTTATCAAATGTCCAAGCATTATGAAGAATATTATTATTAGAACTTCCTATTACAGAAATTGTTTTTTGTTGCAAAGGTATTCTAATAACTACTAAACCATAGAATTCGCCTGTTAAAACATTGCTAGAATTAACTTTTGGAATTAATAAATTAACAATATTTTCCTGTGGAAATATTTCCATGTTTTCCACATAAATTTGAAACGGTTTAGTTAAATCAGTAATTGATTTATTCGTATTTGGACCTGTGGAAAAATTAACTGGTGTAGTAGTAGATGATGTGCTAGAATCGTATTCACCAACTTTTAAAACCAATAATACTTCTTTATTAGGTACGAATAATGAATCAGATTTAGTGCCAATTTGTAAGGATTCAACTGAGCCAACTAATGTTTTAAGTTTATTTAAATAACTAATATAAATAGAATTATTATTGGCATTATTTATTTCATTTTGTAAGCGAGTTTTATACTCAGTAAAAATACTTTTAGAAGAAGTTAAAGTGGTCGCAGTAGATGAAGCATTATAATAATGCATTTCCCAGCGTGTATTTGCTGTTACTTGGTCTTTTGCATAAATTGTGGAACTTGAATTATTTCCATTGTAAGAATAATTAGCAACATACCATAAACTTGTTGCATAATTCAAATATCTATCTGTAGCAGATTTTACACTTAAATCTGGTTCTCCAACCATGCTGGGGTTGCATGTGGTATTTAATGTTAATGGTCTAAAACCAGCATTATCAGTTCTTGCCATCGTAATTGGATCACTACCTTGATGAAATCCAAACTGATTTGTATAAGCTGAGGGGAATACAGAATAAGCTGCTCTAAATGTTGTATAAAAAAACGGGGCGAAAAAAGCTTGCAAAAAATAAATTGGAAATTTAGCTTTTGCTTGAAACGTTTCAGAAAAACTATTTAACGCAATATTTCTTACTAAAGAACTAAAGTAGCTAGTATCTGCTGTTAAATCAGAATTTTTAAATAAAGAGAATGAAACATCATTGCTCGCTAAGTTATTTGTAACTTCTATAGGAGTATTATCTAAATAAATTCCTTGTAATATAGTAGAAGATTTTACTAATTTACCATTTTGATTAACTAAACCGTCAATAGGTCCATCACTAATTAAATCTGTTATTTCAGCAATACTGTAAGAATTGGCGATTTCAAATTTACCTAATTGTGGTGGCCGTAAAATAGCGGCTTCCACTTTTGGTTTTTTTCCTCCAGCGCCTCTTAATAAATTTTTTCTTACAATATGTTTCATTAGTTATTTGTATAAGATGATATGGTTGATTGATCAACAACCTCGTTAGAGATTCGGTCTGTCTCCATAGCTAAGTCTTGTGTATATTTTTGAGGAAACGATTTAATAGTGCTTTGAATCACTGCTGAACCAACTCTAAGCCTACCGTAGCCAACAGGCACGGGGATGCCTTGTTGAACTAAATTCGCTTTACTTGAAAAAGAAAAAGATTCTTTCATGGGGCTAATATTTGATTCTGGCCTTTCCATTTTTGGTTTTGGGGTCAGCATCATTTGTAAACCAATTCCCAGCAACATTACTCCAATTTGAATTATTGAAGCTGCTTCAGCAGCGGCTCCAGCAATTGCCACAATAGCTCCAACAATTGCAATAGCAGGACCATGACCAACAATTGTTGGAATAATATCAATTTTATTTACTTCTTTAGTTATATTTAATTCTTCTGGCTCTTTTATACTTTTACCATCTACAATTATATTATAGTGAATTCCTTCTCGCGCCAGATCTATAACTCGTTTTAAAAAATTTGGCCGATTAGCATCAATAGCTTGAAAGACATCTTTAGGTCTTCTAACTTTAAAAGACATTTCTTTGCCAAATTCTTTAGCTAAAATTCCATGTAAATGAACTGTGGTCATAAAATTTTCTCCTTGAACCTTTCTAGTATTTTTACATTATATTCTTTGTTTTGTGGCTCATAAATAGAAAACTTTTTAGAATTAATTGAGAAAATAATAAATGGAACACAACAAGCCTCAGACATTTTGACATCAAACTCAGATGGATTTTCATCCCCAATAATATGGCTATGAAAAACCCCCAATATACTATAGTTATTTTTGAAATTAAGGTATCGAACGGGACTTATTGCAAAGAAATTTTTTGGATCTTGAGCAATATTTTTTTCAATTTGCGTCACATAAGTATTATTTAATTCATCAAACCCTACAAAACCACAAATCTCTATATATGGATTTTGAAAGGAATGATTCGCAATAAAATCCTTAATAGTATTTATTTTGTTACTTGTAATTTGATTATCCATATTTATCAGTTCCTGGAAATCCTCCATACGGTAAGTAAGTTTTTGGTGTTTGTGGTAATCCATAACTCATGGAAATTGTTTTAGTTGTGGATGTTTCATAAGATGTTTTGTACAACCCAGATACATAAAGCGGTCTAGTCCCCGTTTCACTATTAACATAATAATTTGGTGCTGTTCCTTGTACATCCATTTGCCACCAAGCATATAGATTATTTTTAATAGCAGTTCCGTAACTATTGCTGGGTATTTCTGAATAAATTCTTGGGAAACCTGTCGCATTATCATGACCATAAGCATCGTTGGATGTATTGCGAGCAAACCAAGTATAAACACTGCCCCAATCTTTATGAATCGGGTATGTCCAGATGGCAGTAGTTGAAATTGCCATTGGACTGATATACTGAATGCCTCTGGTATTTTCCCAGTTATTTACTCCAAACCATAATCCAGTAGACATTTTGCCAGTATATCTATTATCTCTGAATGCGAAAACTTGGCCAGAATAATTTATTTGTGAGTTTTTCCCTTTAAGTTTATCAAAAATAATTGAATTACCATTAATATCATCGACTCTCAAATAATTCCAATCATGACCAGTTGGATTAGTAGTATTTTGTCCATTACCTAAAGAAAGGCAAAATAAATTTCCATCAAATATGGCATTATAATTACCACTGACACTTTTATTTATAATAGTTTGTGTAGGACTTGCTCCAGATACATCAATTATAGAATAATCGCAAACTACTTTTCTATTGGCGCAATCAAGATATAAATTAATTCCGCTATATCTAGCACCACTTTGTACACAATGAAGAAGATTATATCGACCACTAGTTGGAACTCCATTGGTAAATTGACCCCACATTGCTATAGAAAAATATTGTTGTTTAAATATTTGGTCTGTAATAAAGCTCGTATTATAAAGACCAAGACCTGATGTTAAAATTTCTACTTCTGCCAAAGAAGTATAAGTAGTGCCACCAGATCCACTTACTAAAATAGAGTTAGCATTTTTTGAGGTAAATGTTGAAGTATTAATTGTGCCACTAGTTGAAATGCCCGTAATATCAACAAAACTATCTAATACATTTGAACCTGTATAAAAATTGACTCTGACATTTTTAGTATCGACTCCAACCTGAGGATTATCAAATATATTTATTTGATAGATTCCACTTTTAGTTTCTGGCCAACTTAATTTTATCCAACCTGTAGTATTTGATGCATACCAAGATTTTGCTTGAACTCCTGTAATACCATCATTTATATAGTTTGGAATATATGGTGAAACAGTTGAACTTGTAGTTAAAGAAGCATCATATGCAATATTATTTGTTGGCGATGTTGCCCTACTTGTGAAATCAATTGTATTATAAGAAACATTAAAAGATCCTGTTTGTAATACTTGCACAGGAGAATTTTGAAATCTTTTTCTACAAGAATGAAGTTTTTTACTACAACCATCTTTTAACCAATAAGAGTCATTACCATCTGGTGAATTTGTGCTAGATGATGTATGGTTTTGTTGAGAAACATACCATATTTTTGCATATTCTGGTTCATTATTCGGGAGTCGAGATAAAATAACTTTAGTATTTTCTACATATGCTGGTTGACCTGATACATAATATTGACCAGTTTTCCATTGAGAAGATGTAATTTTATCTGTATTTGCCCAGTTTTGATAATAAGAAGTACTTAAACCAATAGATTTTTCCTCTTCTGTTTCAATTGGCGGTCCATAATATCTGCAACCCAATCCTCTATACTGCCAAAAACAATAGCGAGATGTAACCAAACGATTGTTTAATTCGAAATTCTCTAAATCAAGAGGAGAAGTTAATTCAAATTCTACAATGTTTTTATTTTCTTGAGTCTTTTGGCTAATAACAAAAGTATCATTACTTATTTCAGCAGTTGAATCTGCCTCACCCCAAGGATTTCCCCCATCAAAATTAACATCATCAAGATATTTGACAAAAGTTCTTTTTCTAACTACTTTAGAAAATTGTAAATCGTTATATCTTAATAATAAATCAGTAACAAAATAATCTTTATTCGATACTCTGATTTTTGGTCTAGCCATTTGACCATTTGCGTTAACCTCAAAACCTTCTGTTTCAACTGGAATTGGCAAATATTCTATACCCTGCCAAGTAATTTCTCGATTATAAATAGCCCCGCCATGAAAAGCCAAACAAGATTCTGGTTGATCAACGGTATTGAAATATAGTAGAAATAACTCTACAATAGCTGTAGGTTGTAATTCTAATAAACTACGAGCAATTTTATCTGCACCTTGTCCCATACTTCTTTATTTACACCACCAAAAAATAATAAAACAAAATTATGAATTTTAAACAAATAAAGCAATTTTCTGAAGAATTAAGAGAACAATTAACTGATTTTATGTATAAATCTAAACCATTTTCATTTTGTGAGCATCCATCATATCGTATTAGAATGTTTAACATTCGACAATATATTGATTTTTTACAAAGTAATGGCTTAAACTATATAATTACAGAAGATGAAAAAATTATTTCATTCCTTTCTGTTAAAACAGAAAAAACACAAATGGAAATATTATTTTTAGTTTATCTAGGTCAGCAAAATAATAAAGCTGCGGTAAAAAATTTAGAATTTGCGGTTAAAGAACTAAAAAACCTTTATCCTGATGTCGAGCAAATTTATTCTCTGATTTCCCGCAATTTTAAATTAAAAAAAATGCTGTCTTGGCTTTTAAAATACTCTAAAGATTGCGAAATAGTTCTTGACAAATCACCCAATTTAGTTTATTTTTATAAAAGACATGGCCTACAGAAGTAAATACGACACAAATGGAGAATCATCAGCACTAGGAGCAAGGGCCGAAACTAGTTTTTATAACGCGGCTCAGTCTTCTGGTTGGAGGATCGATGACGCACCTAAACAGGATCAGTTTAAGCACATTGATTATTATGTGCAAATTGGCGATGATGCCAAAATTTCTGTAGAAGTAAAATCTAGAAAAAAAATCAAGAGATCTGACACAAACCTAAATGACGAATACGTTTGGATTGAATTCAAGAATGTGCAAGGTAATCGTGGCTGGCTTTATGGCAAGGCAGACTGTATCGCTTTCGAACGCGAAGACGATTTTTTAATCGTAAATAGAAAGTCCCTTGCCCGTCTTTGTGAAAAACTTTGTGACTTGACAAAAATCAATACCGATGTTAGTCTTCCTTTGTACACAGGATACCAAAGAAAAGGCAGAAACGATTTAGTGTCCCTCATCAAACTTTCAGATATTCTAACTCAAATAAAATATTCAACACTTAAAAAATGAAGACAAAAGTAATTGGAGCTAATGAAGTATTTCCTTGGGAATTAAACCAAGAAATCAATGCTGAATTCGCGCATCTTGAAGATAAAATGCATCAAATTATTGTTGATAGCAAAAAGTATGTTTTTGAGGCGTCGAATATATCTATCGTAAGCAATTCGAAAATTATCCTATCTGGGTTCTTGACAGACAACCTTAATGTTGGTAAGATCGGTTTCGAACTTAATTATGAATAAAGCGGCAATCTTCACCTACCTCTTTTTCTATATTCTCATTGAGATAGCAAAACAATAACACTAAAAATAATAAACAAAATGAAAGAAACGAAGTATCGAGTGTATGACCAAAAAGGCAACTTCCAACAGAGCTATAGCGACCAACTACCCAATGGGTTTAGTTACGCCAAGGACTGTGCAAAGCGTGTCAATGGCTATATCTTGAAGGTTGTCTTTGAGGATAACAAGGAAATCAACTCAGACAAAATCTTTGATCTTGCCAAGTAATGAATATCAAAGTTGATAGGAACGACATCTTTGATTATGTTGTAGGCAATACGACTGTCGATCCCATTGAGCGACAGATTGATTTTGAAAATCGTTATGAGGTTTTCGATGAATTTATTTATGATAATGTTAATCGAAGAGTCATTAATCAAAACAAGTCGTATTGTCAATTCTCAAAGCAAGTGAGTAATCTTCGAAAGATGGTTTCTCTAATGAAGCGAGAAGCGATTATCAAAGAGTGCGCTAAGCTTGGAGAAATGGATATTGAAGTTATTCTGTAATGCCTAAGGTTGCATTTTTATCTTTAAACTATTCATCATTCTCCCAACAAGAGTTGATGAAGCAGTTCTTCTCACCAGAGGATAAAGATAAATACAATCTATATATTCATAATAAAACCCCTGTTGAAGATGAATATATAAAACAGCACTGCATACCAGAGGATTACAAAGTAGAAACAGAATGGGGCAAGTACTCTTTGGTGCTTGCCACCATTCGTTTAATGAAGTATGCTTTATTAGATCCAGAGAATGAAAAGTTTATTCTGATAAGCAACTCTCACTGCCCATTATATCCAATAGATATTGTTTGCAAAAAACTATTTGATGATTATCCGATTTTATCGTTTGACAGATCTATTGTTTGTTCTAGAGATCCAACGACTCATAGATTCAACAGACTAATTGATCCAAGAAAACATAGTGTGAGTCCATTCAAATTGGAGTCTGCTTTATTTGTAGCGCAATGGTTTATTTGCAATAGATCAGACGCAGAATTTTATGTAAAGAACGAGGCTCGATTAAGAAGTTGGTTTAATCATCAAAAAACAATTAATCCAGACGAAATGTATTTTTCTTTGTTAGCCAATCATTATGGATTGCCGTATCAAATTAAAACCAATTGTTATGTTGCTTGGGATGAAGAAACTGAACCTCATTTGGTCCAACAGGGACATCGACTTACACCCAAAACATTCGACAAAATAAACAACAAAATGATTGACATTTTGCGAGAAAAAGATATGCTATTCATGCGTAAGATTTACGATGATACAGAATTAAACATTAATTATATTTTAAACAAATGAATGTAGTAACTTCAAACTGCAAAACCACACTGTTGCTTAATAATGCATGGCAGCCAATTAACGCTATTACGGCAAGGGCGGCTTTTACTCATCTATTGAAGGGTCATATTACAGCTTTAGATAAAAACAACAATGTGTTTCATTCGTTGGAGAGTTGGAATCGCGGCGCAGATCTGTACGAAGATCAACCTGTTTTGAGAAGTGCTAAAGGCATTTGGCCGATTCCTACAGTAATTATTGTTACTAGCAAGTTCTTTCGTCGCCCAAAGAAGAGAAAACTTTCTCTTTATGAAATGGCTAAAGTTTATAGTTATACTTGCCAGTATTGCTTAAATAAGTTTTCAATTTCTGATCTTACGATTGATCATATTTACCCAAAAAGCAAAGGTGGAGATGACGATCATTCAAATCGAACTCTGGCATGTAAACCGTGCAACACTCGCAAGGGAAGTAAATTTCCATTCTATAACGTCAATAACGAAAGCATTGTTCCAGCAGAGATTCCTGCTTTGATGATTAATGCTCCAAAAATTAGAAAAGAGTGGCGCAGTTTCATATAATAATATATGATGGCGATTATATTAACAGTATTAAAATCATTAGAGCTTTTCTTAGCTCTCAAAAATAAACTATTCTATTATGAAATCAGAACAAAATCAATCAACAGACAAAAAGAAATATTGGAGGAAATTGAAAAACTGCGGAATCGCGGTGACAGTGCTTCCGCTGATGCTGCTGACATCTTGCGTTTGGAACTCAGACGCGAGCGTGAGGAACTTGCGAATTTATCAAGCTTCTACTCTTCGTCTAGAGAAGGGCAAAAGAATTGAAACCATTGATGGTTATTATATTCCGCAAACCAACGAAGTTTGGCATTCTGATGATCGTTATAGAAAGCTTGAAAATGAATTGAATTATAATTGAAAAATAATAAAAAAAAGTGTATTATATAATAATGCGTACAAACTATACAGCAAAAAATAATGGAATTCCATCGCTTAGATGGGGTAATCATTAATTGCTGGGTAGAAACGTATTAAAAATGTTTTAAAACCCAGCCTAGAGATAGGTTGGGTTTTTTGTTGGCAACTTTCCGAAAAAAGGCGTTGACATTTTCCAAATCTCAGGCATAATCAATACATCCTCGCTGATGGCAACGCCGCCAACGAAGATGCCCAGCCTCCCAAGTGGGGTTGGTGAATAAATAGCTCTTTTACATCACAAACAATTTTCAATGCTAGGGTAGCTCAACGGTAGAGCGGAAAGCTTATACCTTTCGTATACGCCAGATTAGCGTGCGGTTGCAGGTTCGAATCCTGTCCCTAGTACCATTTTTCCTTATTCGTGTAGGCACGAAATGTTCATAGGAGGTGCAAGTCCCTAAAGGTAGAAATACCAACTTGCAAATTTTAATCGTAGGGCAGTCAGTAGTGGTGCTGAACTAGTCTCATAAGCTAGGCTTCGTTGTGGGTTCGACTCCCACCCCTGCAACCAACTTTAACAATGAGAATCGATATCATTGTTATATATTAGCAGTGGAAATCAGTGAGATGTACCTATTCTAGGCTATTCTAGTAGGGAGGCTTGAGATTCTGCGTGGGTTAATAACCATACACTGCTATACCTGCGGTCATTGAGGACACTGAATCATAGTAGCGAGGTGAGGCAAGATGCCATTTGTAACTGAGCGGGAATGAGGAGGTGAGTGACCTGAGCCGTAGGTTCAATTTTCGGGTAGGCGGCAACGACGGTGGTGTTGCGATGGTCTGTAAAACCATTCCTATTAGGTAACAATGGCGGTTCGAATCCGTCCCTGCCCACCATTTTTCAATGCATAGTGTAATGGTAGCACACCCCAAGCAAAGGGCTTCTTATCCGATAGGATAGGTAGTAATTACCGAAGTGACGGTTCGAATCCGTCTGCATTGATAACGCGGGATTTGTATAATGGTAATACGCCATCCTTCCAAGTTGGAGTCATCAGTTCGATTCTGATATCCCGTACCAATTTCTTGCGACCATAGTTAAATGGACATAACAGGAAACTTCTAATTTCTAGTTCCAAGTTCGATTCTTGGTGGTCGCGCCATCTCTTTCAGAAAAGAAATGTCTTGTTCTATGACACATACAGCATAATAATGAACATTTATCTATCTCTTCCAAACATTTGGATAAAGAAATTTTTCTCATCCTTTCCCATGCCATATCTTTTTGACTTGGGTCGTTATGGTGAAAATCAAAAAGATAATAGTTTTGATTATTTGCATCCATGTTGCAGTCTTCGCATTTTGATCCTTTATACTTGATCATATCAAGTTTGCGTTTGATCCAGCGATCACGACAATAATCATTAAAACATTTCTTACAAAAAGAATTTGTTCTATTCTCATTGCCCTTTTTATAGAAAGAATTTTCTGATTTTTCTTCTTTACAATGGCTGCAAGTTTTCATATAAATATTTACACTTGATTAGTCGTAAAGATACTAATTTTTTGCGTTGTTCGTCTAATGGTAAGACTACAGATTCCAAACCTGAGAACGTGGGTTCGATTCCTACACAACGTGCCATTTTTCCCCTGCCATGTTATCAGTATGGATAACATGCGTCGGCTGCATATATAAGCGGGTTGGCGACCCGATGAGAGCAGAGATAATCCGACACAACTTAAAGTAAGCTTGGGATCGCCTCCAAGTTGGAATAAGCAATGTGCTTTATCGGTAGTGGGGGATATTTTTTATGGGTAGATGGCAGAGCGGTCGATTGCGCAGATCTTGAAAATCTGAGGAGGTGATGAGCCTTCCGTGGGTTCGAATACTACTCTACCCGCCACTTTAATTGGGGATTGGTGTAAAGGTAGCACCGCAGATTTTGATTCTGTTAGTAGCAGTTCGAATCTGCTATCCCCTACCAATTAACGGAGGTGAAGCTTTAATGGTGAAGCACGCGGCTTTTAACCGCAAGA
>JACCDW010349666.1_pt1 | contig 43406 bp, 25 predicted proteins | sample 7449781 | NCBI WGS metagenome assembly JACCDW01 (sample SAMN15323449, study PRJNA562643) | freshwater metagenome | isolation source: river surface water | place: USA:Blue River Watershed | collected 2017-08-18 | reverse complement strand
CTTCGATGGATCTAGAGGAAAGACATATGAAGCATACTACACATCGAGTAAATTGCTTGCAAATGACGTATCTAGGCTAGCACTGCATGCTGGTATTTCTGGCAATATATCCGAAGAATGCATTGATACAACTATCAAAAGAGAGTTTCTGGGAAGAGAATATTCTGCAAACTCAAATAGATATGCTGTAAGATTGATTAGAACTAAAAACAATCCAATGATTAATCATGGCATGTGTAAAAAGCAAAATGGCCAAAAAATAGAAATCACACAGTATTCCGGTACAGTGTCGTGCGTGGAAGTACCATCGCATGTATTCTATGTGCGAGAGAATGGAATTCCTCATTGGACAGGAAATAGCTCAAGATCAGGTCAGAAGGGAACAGTAGGAATGATCTATCGGGACTCCGATATGCCATTCAGCTCATCGGGCATGAGACCCGATATAATCTTCAATCCTCACTCATTGCCGTCGCGCATGACGATGGGGGTTATCCTTGAAGGGCTTTCCGCCAAGGTGAGCGCTCATACCGGCACCATCGTGGATGCCACTATCTTCAAGAAGACGGATATTTCTGAAATCTCAGGAACTCTCCAGAAATTAGGATTCAATCCAAATGGTTCTGAAAGACTGTATAACGGAATCACCGGGAAGTACATCGATGTGGAGATCTTCATAGCTCCTATCTACTACCAGTGTCTCCAGAAATTTACAGCAGATACGGTGTATGCTCACAGAGAGACACCAACCGACGCGTTGACCAGACAGCCTCTAGATGGTAAAGCTGCTCAGGGCGGTTCGCGCATGGGAGAGATGGAGTTCTCCTGCCTAACCACATCGGCAGTGAAGGCATTGGCCGAGAAGTCCGCTGATCATTCAGATGGGTTCTACATCTACGTGTGTAAGACATGCAACCGCCGAGCTGTTGTGAATGAATCAAAAAAATTGTACAAGTGTAAGAGATGCAAGGATGATTCAGATATTGTCCGCATCAAGTCGACATGGTCTGTGAAGACACTACTCGATGAGATCGAGTCGACCAACATCGGAGTGAATCTGTTCCCGAAGCAGAACGCATTCCAGACTTCAGAATAGACTTTCATCAGACAATTTCATATCTTTTTTATATCATGTTACTACTTGCATTGTTTGTGTCTTGGCAATACCATGTCTACATGGAGCGCCATCTTGCGGACGCGTTCAGAGAAGCTTCATTAGTTCACATTTCTCACCGCCAGTTCGGCGCCGACGAGAGAGCCTGTATCAGCAAGCGTTTAGAGAGTTTTATAAAAAAATACAAAGCATGTGAAGACATTCCAGTGGGTAAGTTATTCCGTTTATGCGATGATATGAACTACATAACTGTTCAAACGAGTGCTCACGAACTGGAAGTGATAGCCTGGAGAATGATCGAGCTTTCGATGCGGCGGCGGTTCATATCTAGCTCCGCTCCGTTCGTGATTGCGTATGCGATACTATTCTCTCATGTCTTCTAATAGCTCCAAGGCTTGCGCCCAAGAGATGCTCGGCTGCGTTTTAAGTATCTTGCGATGCAGCTTGTTGACTGCGACGTCTAGCGCCAATAAAGCGGCTTTAGGCCATGATGCCTTGGGGCCGTACTTCTTCTTAAATTTGTCTACGAGGACTTTTTTTTCTGAATCAAACCTCTGCCTTTCTTGATGTATGAGTTTCTTGTTAACCTTGTCTTTGAGAATATAGAGCCATTTGAGAAGGGCCATTCTGGAGTCAAGGTACTTGTCGATATCGCTTTCTTCCCAGAATCTGCGGTAAGACTCTAGACAGAATATGCATGGCAGTGTGTACTGCAGAGACGAGTAGAACCCTTTGTATTGTTTTCTCAAGACTGTGTGGCATCGGTTCTTGGGGTCTATCTTAACAGGGTAATTGAGCGCGGTGTAGAATAGGGTTTTCCAGAAGTGAGGGCCCCACTTCTTGGGATTGATTCCTACGTGTGAATCCATTTGGTATATTAGTGTCTTTACTTTTTAGATCTCTTTGCTCTTTGAGCGGATCCCTTCTTACTTGCCTTGGACTTCTTGCTAGCCTTAGGCTTCTTGGGTGCCTTCTTGCTTGATCTCTTGATTGGACCAGTTGGACCGCCTGGCCCGGCAAGTATCTTGAACATCCGAGTACTGCACGTACCGCACGTTCCGCGCATCGCCTTGCGCATGTTCTTCATCGTGACTTCTTCTGTGGATTTCATATCCCTCAATGCCTTGCATTTCATACAGTATCCCTGGACCATGGTTATATTCAAAAAAACAGATAAAGTTCAGAGAAAATTAATTCAAGTACTTCACTGCAATGATACATGCTCGAGTGTTCTCAATACACTCATCGAGTTGCTTACTGAACATGAGGGCCCGCGCGTTGACGAGTTGTTGCTGGTGGACACTCGGAATATTGCTTCCAATACGAGCTAGGACTCGCTGAAGCTTCCGGTCTAGTCTACGCAAGTAAACTTTCTTGGCAAACGTGACTGGGCTGGCGACTCTCATGATACATGAGTTTCGAATTTCAACTATTTTTTTAGTAGAAGTAGTATACAAGCATGGTGTTAATCAAGAACCTGACACAGACTCAGATCAATGGTATTGCCGAGAACTACAAAGGCGAAGTGATCACGAACGCAGACACGAATAAGTTGATGTACAATAACGGTACGAACTTTACCTACTTGGTGTATTCGGATCTTAACAATGTTATCACTGGACTATCAGGAATATCCGCTACCAATATAACAGGCACGCTACAAACAGCGGCTCAGCCGAACGTAACATCTCTAGGTACTCTAACGGGACTCACGGTGAACAACAACCTTGTCGTAGCTGACCACAACGGCGTGGATAAGGGACTGACTCTTGGAGGAACTCTAGTGACATCATCTGCAGAACAGCTCAACTACGTCAATACTACCCCAGGGACAGCAGAAGCCGGCAAAGCCTTAGTCACTGATTCTAACAACTCTATCGTAGGACTTACCAACATCGAAACAGATAACCTTACTGTGAACGGCACTCTTGTGACATCATCGGCCATAGAACTCAATTACGTCGATGTGAATACGTTGGGTATCGCCCAGGCTAGCAAGGCCCTCGTCGTGGATGCCGACAGAAACATTACGAATATCAATACTTTAGAAGCAGACTTCATTCAAGTGAATGGCACTCTCGTGACATCATCAGCCGTTGAGCTCAATTACGTAGACATTGATACTCTTGGGACAGCACAAGCAAGCAAGGCCCTAGTTGTCGATGCTAACCGAAACATAAGCAACTTGAACGACGTCACCGCTGTGAATCTCACAGGCACATTACAGACCGCGGCTCAGCCGAACGTGACTTCAGTGGGTACGTTAACAGGATTGACAGTCACTGGAACTACTACTCTAGACAATCTAGTAGTCAATGGAGTTCCTTTCAATGCCTTCAATTCAGGAGGTTTAAAGATGCGAGTGTACTCAACGCCAGACTTCTCCGGCCGAGTCATCAAAGCTGATGTAATCACCACTGTAGACTTCGAAGACTATGAGCCCGTAACTGGAGTTACTGAGAATTACTCTATGGAAATATGGGGTTACATCAAGCCGCTGTACACTGAGGCATATACCTTCACAATTACTTCTAACGACAAATTCCGCTTCTGGTTGAACAACGAACTCGTTCGCTATGAATGGACCGATGGCGATGACACAGAGCTTCAGACTGCAGCGATCCCGCTCACAGCCAATAAGTGGTATCCTATCTACATCCAACACACTCAATCCAACGGAACAGAGAAACTTGATCTTCATTGGTCTAGTGAAACTCAAACAAACGAACTGATCCCTGGCAGTGTTATGGCCTATGATGACAAGGCATCGGCTGTTACCGCCCGCAAGAGCTACACCCAAGACAGTCTTGTTCTCTATGACAGCACCAACAGCAACTTGAGTGCCATAACTACTAGTACTTCTGGAGACTTGACAATTACAGCTGCTTCTAGCAATGTGAACATCACTGGGCATAATGGTTCAACAGTAGGGCTCAGACTCGCCGGCGCTCTAGTGACGGCAACTGCTACCGAACTCAACTATAACGACACAACAGTCGGCGCTGCTGCATCTAACAAGGCTGTGATCCTTGATGCTAACAAGGACTTTGCTGGTATCCGTAACGTTACAACAGGCGGTTCTCTCGGTATCAATACCAGTGCTCCAGGTAAGCAGCTTGAGATCAACTCAGCTACTGGTGATGTCTTGAGAATGACTTACAATGACTCTGATGGTTCGGCTGTGAACTACGCCGACATGACCATCTCTTCCGATGGTAAACTAACTATCAACAGTTCAGGGAATGAAACTATTATTCACTCGACTGACGACTTCAACATTGCCGGTCATGACGGCTCTACCCTCGGCCTCAAACTAGCCGGCGTCCTTGTGACTGCCACTGCCGACGAGCTCAATTACGTAGACACTACCCCAGGCGCTGCCCAAGCCAGTAAGGCTCTTGTTCTTGATGCTTCTAGAGATATGAGCAATGTGAACAACTTAAGCATCACAGGAGTTCTTACCGGCACGGATGCCACTCAATCTACTAGTTCGACCACAGGAGCAGTCATCACTGCCGGCGGTGCGGGCATTGCCAAGAACCTCAATGTGGGCGGAAACGCCGCCGTCACTGGAACCATGAGTGTCACAGATGCCACTACTCTGAGCAGTTCATTGACAGTTAGTGGAGCCACTATATTGAGCAGTTCTCTAGCAGTCACTGGAAATACAACACTCACAGGAACTCTTACGAGCAATAATGCTACTCAATCTACTTCAACAACAACAGGAGCATTCGTTACCGCCGGCGGTGCGGGTATTGCCAAGAACCTCAACGTAGGAGGCACTGCCACAGTTACGGGTGATTCTACATTCTCAGCCAATGTCGTTGTAGACGGTCCAAGCTTCAAGGTACCACGAGGAGACACAGCATCTAGACCAACTGGCGCTCTCGGTCAAGTTCGATACAATACAGAAACAAGTCAGTTTGAAGGTTTCGGAGCCGGCAATACATGGGGCTCTCTCGGAGGTGTAATCGATACTGATCAAGATACTAGAATCAGTGCTGAAAACGCTCCTGGCGATGACAACGATGAGCTCAAGTTCTTCAATGCCGGTACTGAGACAATGCGGTTAACAGCTGTCGGCAAGCTCGGTCTTGGCACTACTACTCCTTCTAAGCAGTTAGAGATCAATTCTTCTACTGGAGATGTCTTGAGATTGACATACGACGACTCAGACGGATCGGCCACGAACTACGCAGACATGACTATCTCAGCCGATGGTAAGTTAACTATCAACAGTTCAGGAAATGAGACAATCATCCACTCTAGCGACAACTTCAACATAGCCGGTCATGACGGAGCAGAGGTCGGACTCAAGCTAGCAGGTGTTCTTGTCACATCGACGGCTGTAGAACTCAACTACGTGGATACCACTCCAGGTACTGCTCAAGCCAGTAAGGCTCTTGTTCTTGATGCTTCTAGAAACATGACCAATGTGAATAACCTCTCGTTGACCGGCAATGCCGTCGTAACCGGATCTACCACAACCGCGAGCGTGTACCTCTCTAACTCTGAAGAAGATGGATCAATCTTCAAGACATCTTACTCATCTGGTTACGTCGCGAACCAATCCAAGACCGGTTACCAATGGTACTCTTCGAGTACGGGATCAGTCCTCGGAACCAAAGTAATGGAACTTGACGGTACTATGACATTGAATGTTTCTCTAGACCAATCAGATGCAACTCAGTCTACTAGTACCTCGACAGGAGCTATCACTACTGCCGGCGGTGTTGGCATCGCTAAGAACCTGAACGTTGGCGGTGACGCAGCCTTCTTGGCAAATGTCACAGTAGACGGTCCTAGCTTCCGTTTGCCCACTGGGGACACTTCTACTCGACCAACTGGTACCCTTGGTCAAGTTCGATACAACACTGAAACTAGTCAGTTCGAAGGATTTGGAGCTGGTAGTGTATGGAGCCCACTCGGCGGTGCTGAGATTGCTGACGTTGACAAGAATACTAAGATCACTGCCGAAGATTCTCCAGGAGCTAACAACAATGAAATCAAGTTCTTCAATGATGGATCTGAGACAATGAGACTCACGGCAACAGGTCTTCTTGGCCTTGGCACAACTGCTCCTTCTAAGCAGTTGGAAATCAATTCGGCGACTGGAGATGTCTTAAGAATGACCTACAACGATACCGACGGATCCGCCATAGACTATGTCGACTTCACTGTCTCGAGCTCTGGTAATTTGACCATTAACAGTTCAGGAAATGAAACTATTATTCATTCGACTGACAACTTCAACATTGCCGGCCACAACGGTTCCACTATCGGACTCAAGCTCGCCGGAGTGCTTGTCACGTCAACTGCTACTGAACTCAACTACGTGGACACCACACCAGGAACTGCTGAGGCTAGCAAGGCACTTGTCTTGGACGGCGATAGAATGATTACCAATATTAGTTCTTTGAACAGTACATCTCTAATCGCGTCCGGTACCACGGACTCAACGACTGTCTCAACCGGAGCTATTACGACGGCAGGCGGGGTTGGTATTGCCAAGAACCTCAATGTCGGAGGCATCATTGGATCGACCAATGTGACTGAATCTACCAGCTCTACAACAGGAGCACTCATCCTAGCTGGCGGGGTCGGTATTGCTAAGAATGTCAACATAGGAGGCGCTCTCGCAGTTACTGGAGCAACTACTCTCACAGGTGCGTTGACTTTGTCTTCTACAGTGTCTAACACAGATACTACTCAATCTACTTCAACGACAACAGGAGCGATCGTGACTGCCGGTGGCGTTGGCATCGCTAAGAACCTCAATGTAGGCGGAACCGCGACTGTAACTGGTGATTCTACATTCTCAGCCAATGTCGTTGTAGATGGCCCTAGCTTTAAGATTCCTCGAGGAGACACAGCCTCTAGACCAACTGGTGCTTTGGGTCAGGTTCGATACAATACAGAAACTAGTCAGTTTGAAGGATTTGGCGCTGGTAACACATGGGGTTCGCTCGGAGGAGTAATCGATACTGATCAAGATACTAAGATCACTGCAGAGAACGCTCCAGGCGATGATAACGACGAACTCAAGTTCATCAATGCCGGTACTGAGACAATGCGTTTGACGGCTACTGGTCTTCTCGGTCTAGGCACCACTACTCCTTCTAAGCAGTTAGAAATCAATTCGGCTACCGGCGACGTCTTGAGAATGACTTACAATGACTCAGATGGTTCGGCCACTAACTACGCCGACATGACTATCTCTTCAGACGGTAAGCTAACTATCAACAGTTCTGGAAATGAAACAATCATTCACTCTAGTGATAACTTCAATGTGGCTGGTCATAACGGCACCACTCTCGGCCTCAAGCTTGCAGGTACTCTAGTGACATCAACCGCTGTCGAGCTCAACTACGTGGATACGACACCAGGCACGGCAGAAGCCAGTAAGGCTCTTGTTCTTGATTCTTCTAGAAACATGACTAATGTGAACTCGTTCACAGCGACTACCCTTAACGCTACAGATGCTCATGCGGCTACTATCAACACGACTGGCAACGTAGGCATCAACACATCTGATTTGACTTTCGGACTCCAAGTGAATCAAGCCGCTGGTAATGTCTTGAGACTCACTTACGATGACGCATCTGGAAGCTCTCCTGCCAGCAAGGCCGATATCACCATCGATAACGCCAGTAACTTGAGCATCAACGCCGCCGGAAGTGTGGACATCGCCGTTCATAACGGATCTACTACAGGTCTTAAACTCGCTGGAGTGCTCATCACAGCTACTGCATCTGAGATCAATTACGTGGATACAACCCCAGGTACTGCTCAAGCCAGTAAGGCTCTTGTTCTTGATTCTTCTAAGAACATTACAGGAATTAACAGCTTGTCTATGAACTCTATGAACTTGACCTTCGATGACGCAGTTGGCAACACTACTGGCAATCCTCTCGTGATTACTCGCACTACTTCGGCAACTCCAGCTAACGGACTCGGCGTTGGCATGTCCTTCAAGATTGAGAACTCAGCTAACTCCAACATTGAGTTTGGTAACTGCAGCGTTGTGTCTACAGACATCACTGCCGCAAGCGAAGACTCTAACTTCGTTATCAATCTGCTGGCTAACGGAGCCATGGTCGAATCCATGAGATTAAGCCCAACTACCATGTATGTCAATGAACTCTTTGAAACTTCCGATCGTCGTGTGAAGGAGAACTTCACGCAAGTCAGCCTTGCTGAAACGCACGAGCGCGTCATGTCTCTCAAGTTGATTGACTATAACTACATCGGCAATAACAAGGTACACAGAGGTCTTATCGCCCAGGAAGTCGAAGAGATCATCCCAGTTGCCGTCGAAACCGAAAACCGCAACGGCATCGAAGACTTTAAGAGCGTGTCGACTCGTGAAATCACCAATCACTTGGTCGGCTCCATTCAATACTTGAGTGAGAAATTGGAAGCCGCATTGGCTAAGATCGCAGAATTAGAAGCTAGACTATAAAGTTTCACTAAATATAATGTCCGATTCCATGCTGATCAACCTCAGCATCATATCTAAGATATCCCTGGACAACAAGATATACATGAACGATGACGGGTTTCTGGCCATAGAGAACAGAACTATATTCCAGGGACTACTGCGCTTCGTGTTCAGAAACAGCCGCAACAAGACGATCAATAACTTGAACAACTTCTATAACAATGTATTCAGCTATATAGACAATTCCAGCGATCGTGAACAACACACGCTACGCACGTTACATACTTATTTATACAGATCCATCAATGGACTGGAGAACCTCAAAGAAACATATAGCGGCGATATAGTTACATCGTCTAGGCTAGACATCATATTGGATAACGTACGCTTGTACTCGAGCAAACTAGAAAACATTCTTGAAAAAAAATAGCTGTTGCTTTATTTTTTTCTAAACGAACAACACACCGGCTGAGCTTGCATGTAGTTAGCTGTGTAGTTAGTGGTTATGCCGCACACGTATGAGTTAGGATCGCAGAAGTTAGTATTCTGGCCGCCATTGATGTAGGAGACTCTAGAAGATGTATTCATACCAGAAGTGTCTAGTTTACCGTCTAACTTGATCCCGTATGTGCTAACGTCCAGCAAGCCAGGTGTCGCGAATGTAGGCACTCCGGTACCAACGGACTTGCGCGCGTCTATGAATATCTTAGCATCTGAGAACTGGAAAGAATTAGGATTCACTAGATATGACCACATGTTTATCTTGGATGTCCGCTTTACGCTATTTGGTTCAAGCGCGTATCCGGTCGGGAAGATCATGCCGAATGCTACCGTGATAGTCAAGTTATATATATCACTCAACTCAATTAGAGAATCTAAGATCTTCAGAAGATCTGCCTTAGTCAGGAATCGGGTATTATCTGATCTCATGACTGGACTAGATGAAGCACTCGTGGGATGCCCATAACTGTTCACAACCGCCATAGCATTGAGATAGTTGACGCCGAGCGGTAGTAGCGGCCATGTCGGATATACCGATGTTGTGTCTCTCGCGAAAGTGCTGCTACCGGATCTAAGCATAGTGACAAGACCTTCGGCGTCTTTGCTTCTAGATACTGAAACAGACTTTGTCTTAGAATCATTCTCGACTATGCTAACACTGATGCAGTTGCCGTATAGAGAAGCATTAGTGGTATAGTCTAAAGACACAGGATAACTAGCTATGAGAGCATACATCTCAGACAACGACACCTTATTCGAGACAGTTCCGATGGGAATTGAGAACCCCCAAGAATTCAGACTAGTGATATCAATGGCATGTCCTTGTCCGCCAGTTATCTGTCCACTGACTATCTGACCGGAAGTGAATACATGTGTGTTTGCATAACTATCGGCAGACACTATCGGTGTCGTAATCGCAGGCATTGTAGGTACTGTGGGTGTCGCGGCTTGGAAAGAAGATACTGTCTTACTTAGCGCGGCCACTGAAGCTCCGAGAGTATCGATAGTGGATAGTTTACTTTCAAGAGACTTCACATAGGTCATGGTCTTCTGACTGCTATCAATTGATGAAGAGATATCTGCAAACTTTCTTTGAACGAAATTCCATAGAGGTTCGCTACGAATGCTATAGTCGATGTTAGAGACATAGTCAAGCACGCTTTGCTTGGCATTGGCAGCTGCGGTGTCAGAGCTAGGAATCTGAGTTACGTTAAGGATATTTGATAGTTTGACCATGTCCGCGCTGAATGCAGAAATAGCGTTATACTCTTTAGAAAATGCATAGGCTTGAATACTGTCAGACACAGTCTTATAAGCTCTAGCGGCGATTTGCGCATTCACATAAGCCGTGTCGAATTCAGCGTATGACGCAAGTACGTACCTCCGCAACGACCCGAAATCGGCCACTATCTGATTCACTCGATGGAGCATTGATTTCATGTTAGTATCAAGAATCAATGGCCTTGTTGCGTCTTCTAATGCGACAAGTCTCGCGTTGACATCCCCGGCCGAAGAACTCGTTATAGCTTTCTGAATAGTAGATACTTGATCCATTACGGTTGATATGCCAGTCCTAGTAGTCGTCAAATCCGCAGTAAGAGTCTTAACCTTCTCGTTGATCTCAGATATGGCGTCATTCGTTCTAATAGACTGATTGGAAGTCTGGATCAGTCCTTGTCTATTGGATTCTATCTGAGGGAGTTTAGAGTTGATCTCTGCTATTGATTGGTTTATGTTCGTTATGATTTCTCTAACAGATGTTTCAGACACAGGCGAGTATCCGATAACCTTCCAGACTCTAGACATATCTGTGTTCAGAGAACTCAGGCTACTGCTTACAGTTGTAGGGTCGACGGATTTCCCCTTGAGGATTTCGACTGTCGCATTAATGTCTTTGATTGCCATCGCTAGCTCCGATAGTTTGCTGTTAGTGTCTGAAGGGTCTAGCGCTTTGATGCTTACATCTAGTTGGTTGATTTGGCTTGCCAGACTCGTAAGATAACCAGCTATGGTCTTGTTATTCATTGATTTGAAGTCGTAGCTTCCGATCACTCCCCATGCTCTGGCGGCACTGTTCTGAGCATCTAGAGCAATACTCGAAACGCTCTCGTCAGTTGCGAAAGTATAGTCTCCGATATGTTTCTTGAGACTATTGAGACTTTCCAATAGAGAGTCTTGAGACTTCTTATTTTCACTGACAGTATCGGCTAGTTGCTTCACGTAAGCGGCTATACTAGTCGATCCAGTCCAGCTTCCTACCCAGTTAGACAAATAATCGACAGTTGATTGAAGCTGCGTAGTTACGGTTCCAGACTGCGCGGCTTTCGTAGCCAGTGCTTCTAGAGCTTCTATCTTCATGGCGGCCTCGGCGAGCACTCCTCCGTTCGCCGATATATTCTTTCTTAATTCTGAAATAGCGGCTACTGTAGCCGCATTCGCATTGGCATTTGTGATCGTTATGTTATCTAGTTGAGCATTTATCTTGGCATTTAGCTGTGAGTTTAGAGATGAAGTAGATCCTCTCAACGAAGCCAAACTACTTTGAATGTTCTTGATATAGTCTATCAACTTAAGAGGAGCGCCGATTGCTTCCATCTTGCGCTCAGCGCTGAGAATTGCGGAACTGACTCCATCGTTAGTCGGGAGCTCAGCTAACAGCTTTCTCATATACAATATGGCATCCATAAGCTTATAGAATACAAACATCTTGCCGAAATTAGGGACTGCGTAAGCAAACGAGAACGCCTCGGTTACTGAAGTGAGGTCTTTGTCATTAGCCTTTAGAAATGCTATAACTGGGCCGAGTGTTTCTAGCACGTCGCCATAGTCCCAGAAGCTACTCTCGAGGTCGGCTAGAGAACCAACTGTAGTATCTAAGTTCTTCTTTAGAGTGTTGATCTGTTCGGAGAATCCATCGTACTTACTGAGTTTATCGTTCAGATTGATTATAGAATCCGCAACGCTGCCCTTCATGACAGACATATCGCCAAGGTTCTTCTTCAACTCAGCCACATCATCGGCTACCGAAGCAATCACGGCTATATGGGCTACTAGTTTAGATTCTAGATTCTTTTGAGAAGAGTTACTAGCGGATATGAAGTCTGCGAATGCGGTAGCCTGGGCTTGCCTAGCCTCTGTTAACTTGGTTTCTATATCTCTAGCTAATTCTTTGAAGTATTCAGACTGAGACTCTTTTAGCTTTGAATACTCAGACTTGGAGTGCTCAGACTGCAACTCTTGAAACTTAGATAGCTTAGAGTATTCGGACTGCAACTCTTGAAACTTTGAATCAGTTGCCTTAGATAGCTCAGACTGCAATTCTTGTAGCTTAGAGTCAGTTGACTTAGAGTATTCAGACTGCAATTCTTGTAGTTTAGACATCACGGCGCTATTGTTTATTTCCAAAGACTTGACCTTCTCGCCTGTGAGTTCTATGTTTGCTATAAGACCTGCGACTTGATCTTTATACTTAGTTAAGTCAACGTGGTCAGCGACCTGGTTCGAGTAGTATTGAGAAATCAAATCATTGACTCTCTTTAACTCAGATTCGATCTGATCCTTTGGCGCGAATTGTTTCACTACTTCCAGCATATTCAAAGATATGTCTTTCTTAATAGCGGCCAGATCACTCTCAGCTTTAACCGAAGACGTCTTCATATCTGATCTGATGGCTTCTAGCTTGAGTGTCGCTTCTGCTAGGTTAGTTTCAAGAATAGATAGTTTCTTATCATATGATGTGTCTGTCGCCATGTAGAAGAACAATAGCGCGATACATGCGAGAATTACCGCGACGACTATCATCTCTATACTTCTCTATCAAAAAAAAGATCAGCATTTAAGCTTCAAGATATCGTATGCGCATGGGAATCAGTATTCGTTTACTCCCTAGATAGATCACGAACGATCTTCCGAGATCGGGGTATCGAACTCTAGTACCATCTATATTGATCGAGATAGTGACCGAGTCGATACGCGAACACGTATGACCTTTTGGAGTAGTGATGTCGTTGATTATTGCAAGATCATTGGCATTATCAAGTGTTTCAAAATCGTTGAAGTATATGAGATCTCCAGACAATAGATTATGTGCTTCATAGAACTCAATAGTCATAGGATTGACCGCGTAATTGATTGTCTTAGTTTGAAGCCTGTCTTTCTCAAAGGTGATCGTAGCTAGAGGACTTCCGAACTTCACCGTGAACTCACTGAGTCTGGCGATGGGTTTATGGAACTTGAATACCTTGTTTATGGGTGTAAGGTACAGCAAGTTTAGTTTCTTCTCTATATCAAAGATGAAGTGAAACTGACTGTTCTCGTACGCGTCAATACTGCTTGCCGATAGTTCTAAGATGGACATCGTGATCTTCTTATAGTAGTTGTCGGCATCTGTGAAGAACGGGATACTGAACGGGTATACTTCAATCTCGACGATTTCCTTCAGGGAAGTACTCGCAATGATAGTGCCTGACCCTTCTGACTTGTTCTTAGTTTCCGAGACTATAGTGAAGGAGAACTTGGATCTGTCCTGATTAGACATGTTCTGATATCTCGAGTCTATCAGAATGTTTATGTCTCTAAGCAAAGAATCTCTGTTCAGAACCTTTGTGATCTCGCGCAGAGCCACTGGGTCGTCTAGCAAGTCCCCGGAAGAGAACTTCTCCATGCGGAACTTCTCCGCGTCGGCCGTTCCTTCCATCTGAGCCTTCATCATTTCCTTGATGTCGTAAGACTCAGCTTCCTTAAGTCTGGCCGTGTAGGTATTGACTATGAAGTCATTCATAACCTTGAGACTTGGATCCATCTTGGCGTATTCGTCTATGAGTTGCTGATTCATAGACTTGATGTGTCTAAAGAGTGATCCCACTTCTACTTCCGTGAACTTCTTATTGAGTTTCTTCTCGCATAGAGAGACTACTCCTCTGAGAACTTCCCTGTTGAAGATCATTCCTTATATAATATATCCACATTAAAATATAATATGCTGAACTCTTTGGTCGATCAAACGGTCCTAACTCCTATCGAAATGCGGCCTCGTGTCTTCATGATATGCGTAGCCATTAGATGCATATTAGCTCTTATGACTTACATGGGCAAGACATCTATATGGTTTCTGTTAGCTTTCTCTGCGATCATTTCAACGGCATTCTTAAAGAAGTCTCTTGGCCGCGATACATGGAAACCATATCCGAAGACAGCGTTCATATACTCTGCAGTCTTCACTCTATCAGCAATTACCGTACTAACGGGACGCAAGACCAATGATATGTCCGGTGTCCTGATATTCATGGATGCTATGATTGGTCTCTCGGCTAAGGACATGTTCGATAAGCTTATGAGATATTCTCAAGATCATTAACAAGGTCTTTGACCATCTGAGTCTTGCCCATGGCATCGGCCACAGCTATCTTCAAATGAATGTCCTTTGCCATTTCGTCTCTAACGTACTTAGCCACTCTAGCCACTTCTAAGTCTCTTTCGGCTTTCTTTTTTTCATGAGCGAGTTCTACGAGTTTCCTGTGTTTGTCTCTACTTCCTAGATATCCTAGTATCTCTCGGCGTATCTTCCTCTGTTGGACTTTACCGGCACTTACAGGCTCCCTTATGTGTTCTTGAGACTCACAGGGCGGCGGCGCCTCCATAACCGATTCTGTTCTCCCGATTAGCTGCAAGAGTAAGATTATGACGAGGATGAGTACAGTCTCTGTTAGCATTATATTACATTAGACACAAAGAATCCAAGTGCGTTCTGGCCCGCGATCTTAGCGAGACTACTATCGAACACTGCAGCATTGAGAACAGAAGCCCCGACTATCTGTCTAGCTGCCGATCCGCACATCTTTTTGAAAGAAGGTCTCTCGGACTTGTATTTGAGCATCGTATAGCATATGAGGTCTCTAATGAATAGCTTGTCAGCATCGCAAAGGCTTCCATATATTCTATAGAGTCTCCCTTTCTTGTACTTGTAAGCGTAGTTGTCGAAGTCGTCTGTATTCGTGATGAAGTTCTCATCTTCGCGCAAGTATTGAGAATAGCTTTGAGCCATCTTTATTATGATTAAAAGAAGAACTAGGTAGATTAATAACATCTATATAATCATAACGAAATGTCATCCGGAGGGTACGAATTCTTCGACCTGTCGTTATCGTCACTGATTCAGCAGAAGACTGCCATGATACGCGAAACGTTCTTACTAAACTTGACTATCATGGAATTTAGGAGAACTATCTTGAATCAGATTGGCAGGGAACTCCGTCACTACCATGAGAACAAGGCTAGAATCGCGTATGAGAGAGGTCAAATCAATTCGGCAAAGTCCCGTCTCTGCAACCTTTCCGAGTCTACTTGGTGCGTCGCCAAGAGAAGAATCAAAAAAATAGCAGGAGCAGAGGCGTCATTGACTTTAGCTAAGATCTGCCACGGAATCAAGAAATACTTTCAAATCAAGAGACTCAACAACTCTATCAAAAGACATAAACAAAGTCTAAGTCGACTCACATACGCCGGCAGTCCATACACAGCCAGAGCTTTCAAGGAAATACAGACTATGTACATCAAAGAAGAAGTGGCCGAGATGGGGGTGATGTGCATCACTCACGAGTACAACAAGCGCTTAGAAGAACTACGCGATATTCATTCCAATGAGTTAACATGCGGGGTATGTGTTTCATGCGAAACAGACGGTCAAGTGATTAAGATCTCTTGCGGAGATACATACCATATCGAATGTATCAATGCTATAGTGATCACTGATCTATTGGAAAGCGGAACGCATGCCGCTTGCACCAAATGCGGCAAGACATTTTCGTACTAGATATATAAGTCTCAAGAGTGAAATGGAGTTCTTTGACTTGCCGTATTGTTTGATTCAAAAAGATTTCAAAAATGCGCAAAATGATCTGATTCGTTGTGAAGAAAGAATTAAGAACTTGCAACGGTACCTGGGGAAGATGATGGCAGAGACTGCTGCTTCTATAGGCAAAATCTTAAACAGGGCCTCTCATTACAAGAATCGCAGTAATGTAAACATAATCGCCAAGATGATCAATACTCGTAGATACGGGAAAGGGCAGAAGAAGATCAAAGAGAACATCATAAAGGACTCAAAATGCGAACACACCGCACAGCGACCAGATTCGGATCATTTCAAGAAGATGAACTTAATCAAGAAGCAACTACACTCGTTCTATATAGAGTCTAGAAAGATCGATATGCAGGACCGTAGAATCGCTTACGGTCAGAAGAACTTGAGAAAGCCCGCGTATGTAGACATACGTAGAATAAGATACATGGTTCAATTCGATCTGACTAAGTACAACAGAGAACTGAGAACGGCAGTGGATTTGCAGAAGAAACTAGATAACCTTTCTTTGAAATCAGACGAAAGAATCAAAGTGATAACCTCTAAACACGAACTTGTCTCTGGAATGTGTCCTCTATGCATTGAAGACGACGACCGATGCGTTCGCATCAAGTGCGGTCACATCTTCCACGCTGAGTGCTTGACTAATCTGCTGGAATGTATGGTCTCAGAATGGAGACGCGCTCCGACAGTCAAGTGCCCTATGTGCAGAACTACCTTGAATTAAAATTAAATGACGTCTATAGTATATCTTAAACCCATGTTCTTCGATAAATGTGAGTGCACCTTCCTGGTCACATTAGACATAGAGGCCAACTCTATATCCAAGAAATATATCAAAGTTTGCGTCAAACACGCTGACTCCGTTCTCACGGAGAACATGCGGAAAGATCACTACAAGTTCTCAAAACGAAAGAGCTTCTACTTCTTAAGACACAGCTCGGATCTGGGACCTGCCAAGCTCCGGAGCACAAGTAGCTCAGATTCGGCAGGTGAAGTACTAGACTTCGGCAAATACACCGGATCGAGCTTCCACGAAGTATACAGAAAGGATAAGGCATACTGCGCCAACATCATGAAGATAACAGACAAGAAGAAGGACAAGCTTCCTAGGGGAATGCACGCATTCTCGAACTTCGTCAAACAGTCTCTTTCGATTGGCGGTCGTTAAGCAATAGCTATTGACTATTTTTTTGATGCATACGAAATGCATACAGTGGTCTTACTCAAGAAGGCGTTGCCGGTGCCTTGTGGAGTCCTCAAGAAGAATAGTATCGTTCTTATCCAGAAGCTGCCCACGTGTCTACACGTCGTGTACCTCTCACAGAAACCTGCTCTTCCCAAAGACTGTCAAATGAATATTCAGGAGCTGAGAAACATGAAACAGTTATTGTACAAGATAGAGAATCTAGAACACTACAGCACGTACGAACTCGTCAAGATGCTAGAGTGCTGCTCAGAGCAAGAATTCGTCAAGTGCTGTCTCAATATAGTGAACAACAAGCTGAAGCGCATGCGTAACCAATGCGCGCAGGAACACGTCTGGCGGCCCGCTAGATACATGGCGTACACGTATGACTATGCTCAAATCTCCTCAGATAGGAAAAAAATTAATGAAGCAATTATTCACAGAGCTCTAAGCCGTCGCAGTTGAATTGCTGCCCGGTCTCGAATACCTGCTCGATTGAATCATACCATTTAGTTTCTAAGGATTCACCAAGCTTAGATATCAACTTGAATTTGAAGGGACCGGATACGTGAGCGCTGTAGATGAAGTATAATCCATTCATACGACTGGATATCTCCATAGGCAACCAGGAACCTTCAGAGAAGGAGATGTACATCTCCGAGACACCGCAGCGCATGTTGCTGGGAGTCACAGAGAGCCACCAATAGTTGATACTGTAAGGGGTTATCTTTAGGGTACCGCTTAGATGCTTTGTGCATTCAACGAACTCCCAGGATGCTTTGATCCTACTGTAGTCGGTATTACCGAACACAGACTGCCAAGCTTCATGAGACAAATCCAAATCGCCGAACTTGCACTCTGGACAGAGGTTGTCGATCAGGACAGTCGTCTTCTTTCCGTTGTAGTCTACAGAAGCACATAGACCGCAGGCGGTAGAGTTTGATATCTGGTCGTTATTGATGGCGGCGGTCAGCATCCCGTCGTAGTTCCAGCTTTCTTTTTTGAATCCGCAGAATTGATTATCTGTTGACGCATCATAAGAGGTTAGATCTCCGGTGAATGCAAGGGCCGTGCTAGTGAGTAGTGTTGTGAAAATGTTGATAATATACATGACTATATTATAGTATGTTTGAAGATCTCAAACAAAATCTCGACTCAGCAAAGTCTTACTTCTTGGAAGGGGTCGACACAATCGGTTATTGCTTTAAAGTCATAGACGGCGACACCATCAAATGCGTGATCAACCATCGCGGAGAATACTTAAAGGTCACTGTTCGCTTGGATGGCGTTGATACTCCAGAGAAAGGATCATCCCCTGCGAGTATCGCCACTGACTTCACTAAGCGCATGGCATTAGATAAGAACGTCAAACTAGTCTTCAAGTCTTTAGATAAGTATGGGCGGCATCTTTGCGATGTGTATGCTTGCAAGGGCGGCGCTGCCGAAGAGCAGTCAGTAAGCGATTTGCTTCTCGATTCTAAGCTCGCGAACGAGTATCATGGTGGCAAAAAAAAAGCATTCTGTTCTTAGTTCTGAGACAGAGCGCGAGCAGTGGAGAGAATGCATGCCGAACACTTGAGAGAAGAACTGAATGTCTTCTTAGCTTTAGAGATCTTGACTCCGTTGCCAAACATATTCTTAGCCTTGTTCGCGTGATTGTAGCAAAGGGAATGACCCTGCTTGATGTACACGAAACTGCAGTCAAACACGTCTTGATGGCGGTGATGCGATGAGCAGTGATGACTGTACATGCTCTTTAGCTTAGAACAAGCGGGGACTCGGCAAATCATTCGATAATGGGTTTTGCACTTGCCCTTCAAGTAGGAAGCTTCGAGACAGTTCTGTTGATCGCACATTGGTTCTTAGGACTCAGAAATTCAACTTTTTTTGTCAATGCCATATTTAAAAGATATATAGTATATATAAATGCAGGCCGCGTTCGTCGTCGGAGTTCACGAATCTCATGATAAGGTTGTTCCTAAGGAAATACTTTCATGGTTCAATCTATCAATATACTATAAAGAAATAACCAATTGGCCTCCTGGCATTACCGCTAGTCTGGCCAATGCGGCTGGAATCAATTGGGTTCAAAAGTCTGATTCAGTCGTGTACGGCATAGAGATAGATCCACATATTCATGAGGATAGTCCGACAAAGATGGTCGTCGTAGAGACGGTTAACAACTTCATAGACTTCATGTATACCTACTACAAGCTTGAGTATGAAGCTCCTGCTGACAAGCTATGCATCAAGACTCAAACGGACATACTACATCTATACATGAAGACCGGGACTGTGCCTGAGGACATATACAATCTAGAATACAACGTAACGATAATATTCTCTCAAGAGACTACAGATAAGATCATCTCTGATCTCAAGGATAGCATGTCGGTAGAGATATCAAAGGCCAAGTTCAAGCTCAACGCCGCGAGTACTCTGTTCGATACAATTGAGTCGAACGACTCCCCTACCGAGTCGCCGCAGACTAAAGCCAAGGTATGCTTCAATATAACTACTTGCTCCGATATCAAGACATGGGCGAACGCTATGAAGAGGAAGTCAAAAAAGAAATTCCATTGCATAGAATCGTTTAAATTCGAGGAGCTAATGTAGTGTCCGGATACGCGCTCGCGTTGAAAACAGGCATTCTTTTTTTGATCTCGATGTAAGGATTTATTTTGCTCAGATTACTTCGCTTGAACGCGTAATGGCTATACGAATAGTATGCGATAGTGCAGAATATAGAAACACAGCCAATAGCCACGTCCACGTACTCCGGTATCTCTATATCTGAGAAGTACAGTATCAGCGTGATCATTGACCAAGACAAGAACACATAACTCAGGTAATCGTTTATGCTCCTAGAAACTTCTACAGACTTAGGAACTACAATGGTGTCTCTGTGTTTTACAACATAGTTATCAGCTTGGATATTCATCTGTATAATATAATGGCGAAATTATTAAGCGTATTGGCGATTACTTCAACTGCGCACTCATACCTACTACTTCAAGATACTGACTACTTCGGAGGAGATATGTTCCCTATACAGAACGTAAACAAGAGCTCTAGTTGCCTAAGTCTATGCGAAAGAATAGTGGATTGCAAACTAGTCACCTGGTACAAAGATACATGCTATATCAAGAATGTTAAGACCACTAGTACTCCGAAGAAAGGATGCGTTACGTACGATATGTATCCAGGTCCTGTGACTACTGCGCCGGCTGTGACTACTGAACCAACTACAACTGCTCTGAATACTACTGAGCCATTTGTGACTACTGGGCCGATGATTACTCCTGAGCCAACTATGGCAACTGAACCAGTCGCTACTACCGAACCATCAGCGACTACTGAGAGCCCAAAGAGCGATAGCCGCCCTATAGGACCTTGTATTCTGTCAATTATAGCTATGTTTATGTTGTTCTAAAATTGAATTTCTCTAGTCTTGAAACTGACAAGAATGAGTACCAAGATCTGCCCAATATGCTGCGACGACCTTAACCCCTCTGAATCCTACTACTGTACGTACTGTGGATTCAAAGTGTGTATGGGTTGCCAGCTACGCCATATGACCGAATCTTTAGACTGCATGGACTGCAAGTATCCTTCTCTAGTATCTATCAAGTTTTCCCATGAGTACGAGCCTAAGTACATGGAACGCATCCTCAAGCTCGAAGAATCGTTCATGCTTCATACTAGAAAAGAAGTGAAACAAGAATCTCTCGAAGAAGAAATGAAAGCGCAGATTGACTATTTCTCTAGTCTAGGATGTTCCTATGCTAGAAGCTATCTGTCTAAGCCCATAGACATGCATCGACTTGTCGCGTGCCAAGGTTGTGGCGATATCTCTTACGACGACGGCTACATAATTGAATGTTCCTGCGGTAAGACTAAGTGTTCTAAGTGCAAGGAAGATATTCAAGCAGGTCACTCTTGTGATGAGAATACTGTGCTATCGTTTGTAAACATAAAGGAGTCTGCCAAGCATTGTCCTGGTTGCGGCATCCCTATCTTCAAGCACGCGGGATGCTATCAAGTGATGTGTTCTGAATGTTCTTGCGTGTTTGACTATAACACAGGCAATGTCGACAAGGGTTTCATCCACACTCCAGAGATGTTGAAGATGGTAAATGGCTTGGTTAAAGAGTCTAAGCTCGATCCTATAGATTGGGTCACATTGACCAAAGAACCGCGAGTATATATGATATACTCCACTGTTATCGAAATTCTTGGAAGACAAACATCTAAGATGGAGATCAACAGATCCGCTAGAATCGATCACGTGAAGGGCCTCATAAACTCTTCTGAATACAAAAAAAAGACTAAGGAAAACTACCTTAAGTACTACTCCCTGATAGCGAAGGCTAAGGACCTGATCAAGCAAGTTTAATCCATGTTGGCTTCCGCCACTGCTTGTTCCTTCTCTTCTATTTTTTTGATGAGAGATTGGATAGCCCCGTACATGTTCGCTATGATTTGATCTGTGTCTAGAGTCTTACAGTCTTGGAAGCCATACATGTCTATACTCGATACAGCCTTGGGAATATACTGTTCCACGTCTTGGGCGATCCATCCGAGTTTGTGTCTATCGGCGGACTTGTCTTCTGAGATGTACTCATCCTTCCACTTGTAATACTTAAGCGGTAGACTGCTGACGTTATTGTAGCATATAGATAAATCGGCTGGATTGATATCCTCTTTGAGCCTTTCGTCTGAGGTAGTGAGCCAGGTAGACGTGGAAGGCTTAGCCGCTGAGTCTTGCCATACATTGAAGTACGTAGGACTCTGCGTGGTCATGTCAGTACCTCTTGCAATATCTATAGCATAGTTGTTAGCCCATACTCTGTTGGCCGTGAAGCACGCAGGAGTGGTTATCTTGGTGAAGTCGCTTCTGGCCACCGTGTGACTAGACACTATATAGAGCTTATTGGGCGAGTTGTTGAGAGGCAAGAAGAACTGATCTGTTTCTTCAAAGTAGTAGAGACTGCTTAGGTTGAGTACTCCGCTGGACTGGGTGACTCTCAGAGAGTTACTGAAAGAGTAACCATCATGTGTTCTTATGACTGAGTTGTTTTGCCCATCCATGATGAAAGTGCCCACATCATAGAACGAAGTCTTGCTCATCAAGAAGAAGTCGGCATACAGTCTAACGTATATGACCTTGTTATAAGTTCTAGGAAGCATAGTCTTGATGAATCCGTTGAGAGATCTAGCTCTAGCCATCCAGCCATCTCCTGCGAGAACGTACAAACCTTTACCATAGGCTATATCGTACCAAGTACCAGGCACAGGCTGTGTCGTCCAACTGGCAGACGTATTCGCAGCATATAAGATCTTATCTGTAGACAAGAGAAACAACATTGAGTTACATACGCTTAGCCCGTTAACGGCTGTACTGGAAGGGGTCTTGTCAGTCCACGCAGACAGATCGGCACTGTATTGAACAGTAGTACTGGACGCGATGAAGTAGTTACCGTCGAAGAACACGATTTTGGTCCATGCTCCCGTGACAGTGCTTGTTGTCCAATCAGTTAAGTTAGAAGAATATGATACCGAATCAGTGCCTACCTTGACGAATCGCGTACCGTCATATATGACGTCTTTCCACTCACCAACATGGGTTGTGAACGTTTGGGTCGCGCTCAGGCTAGATGTCGTCATATTCACGTCAGTACCTACTGTCAAGAAGCTTCCGTTACCATAGGCTGTCGCATACAGATTTCGATTAGTTGATGAATGCTTCATGTACATGGAGTTGTTGTCATTGTACATGTAGTTCATTAGAGGATCTCTACCTGTTCTGTTTTCAATAAGATTGCTCAGATACTCCGCGGAGACTTGAGATGTATTGCTCAAATCCGATTCAAGCACTTCACCATTGTTCTTCATACTAACCATGATTCTATCGTCCGCGAACCAGGCGTAGTTGGTGTCTCCTTCATTGCTGGCGTTTGCATCTTGAGTTAAGTCATGAGAAAGAGAATATTGAGTCCAATTCAACCCATCTGTACTGTACGATATAGCCACTCTATTGAATAATATCATTGCATTTAATCCGGGCAAGTATTGCATGCGTTTATGGGTTCCGTTGCCAGCTATAGCTGTGAGCTGAGTACCCAAGTTTGCCGCGACATCGTTCTTCCGATAGGCGGCGCTCCCGGTACAGTAGTAGATATAATCACCCATTACTTCTAAGTTGTAGATAGAAGCACTTGCGGTCGCAAGAGTCACTTCCGTAATGGTTGTCGCGTATATGTTAGTAGTGTATCTAAGGACTGAAGCGCTAGAACTGTTCACGTAGTAATACTTGTCTGAGAAAGGCAAGTACTCGAGAGTGTATATGCTGGTTGCGTTAGTCGCAAGAGTCCATGAATCCAGATTTAGGATATCTGTAGTCCACGCTAGTTTGGACGTGCCGCTTGCTATGATTCTGTTCATCTTTGAGTCATAGCATAGATGAGGATTGTTTCCGACGGATACAGAGACAGTGTACCATGCATAGCCATCTCTACTATACAGAATGGTATTATTGCCCGCAGCTATGAAAGCCTTGGCGGGCGCGCACCACATGATTCTTCGTATTACAGTAGATACTGAAGTATATATGCTAGATCCATATGCGTTCACGCGAGTCCAGTTAGCTCCTTTGTCTCTAGATACATAGAAGAACTCAGAACCTGTAGTATTGTTAGCGTCTGCCCATATGACAACGGTCTTCAGTTCAGGACTATATGCGGCCCCTAGTGTGGAATTGTTCTGGTTTCCGAGAGTGAACTTGGCTGTCTTGAGCTTCATGTAATCATGAATGGTGAGAGTCTTTGAGTTGTTTGCGGCAGGTTTCGACCATCTAACATTAGTACCTCCTATAAGAGCTGTTGTTGTCTGTAAACTCTTCATGAAAGCATTTTTATTAGAATCTAGAACAACAGGTCCTGCTATGTTACTATCTGGAAGATTGCCCACAGTGATGCTAGTACATGTAACCTGGTTAGCTTGAGCGTTCCCGTCCACGGCGACCAGTAGCGCGTTATTAGTGGGGCCTATAGATTGTCTCCATATGGATCCTAAAGAGTTAACAGCAGCTAGTGGGAGAGTCGCGGGTTTGTTGTTCATTTTGAGATGCACAGCTCCTACGTCGGTGGCGAGAAAGTTGATGTTGTTATTACTCATAGTCAATATATCACTGTATTTGTTGAATGTTATAGTTCTTCCGGATCCAGTAACCATAACGTTGTTTCGACCTACTTCGAACGAATGAGAGCCCTGTGCTGGATCTGGTATGTAGTTAGACCCAGAACTCCAAATGCTGAAAGACTTGCCCTTCACGTAGCCACTGGCAGGCGCCGATACGTTATGATATGTTGGCATCACAGGACTGCATGTTAGAACTGTACCATCTGAAGAACAGTGAAGTAAGAAGTTAGCGAAGTACGAGTTATAGTCACAAGAAGTCCATAACTTATTCTGAGAAGTAGTAATCTTAGTCCAGGTAGTGCCGTTGCGGGTATATGCAAACATAGCAGTGGAGACTATGGTCATCATATTAAGTTCAGGGATGTAGTTCATAGACCATCTTCCATAAGTGAGACCACTCAATACAGGTATGGTGTTCCATGTAGAGCAATTACTACTCCATCTTACTTCTGTAGAAGAAGTTAGAAGGTATATATTACCTTCTTTGAAGTATTCTAACTGTTTGTAAGATCCAGCAGGAAGGGTTATATCCACTACTGGGATAGAAGCGTTCGCAGTTATCTCGTATTTAAGCAATTGATTGCCGCTAGTCAAAGTGACTAGTTCAGTCATATCTTCGTTTATTACATAATCGGTATATGTTAGCGAATTCAGAGCACATGAAAGCACTACTCTAGAAAGACTCGTCGATAGATTAGATCCTGAGACATCTTGAGTATATGCATACACTGATATAAAGTTACCGTTTATACCATAGTAAAAAGATTTGACTTTCTTTAGCTTATACGTCGTCACTGATGCATATGGAATGAATGATGAGCTTACTGTAGCTACCAGTCCTCCTGTTGAATTCAATTCAGTTTGATCACAGTTTCCAGAAAATGTGGTAGTAGTTAGCCACAGAGTGCAGTTAGCATTAAGATTGATTGCTTGTAGCTGATGCGTTGAAAGATTCGAATAAGTTCTGAACGCATTATTACTGTAAATGGCGTAGTTTGACACGCTAGGCGAAGTCTTAAACCCATACATCACTCCTAGAGATCTAGAGAAGAATATTCTCTCAATTGCCGATGCTCCTGTCGATGTTGCTCCAAGGAGTGTGTTCTTGAAGAAAGATGTATATATAGCGTCGTCTAGATTTGCGATGAAGTCAGTTGATACTGGCAATGCCCGATATACCTTAGGCTTAGTTTCTGATACACATATCATTGACTTAGTTGAAACGGTTTTACAAATAGATTTGGTAGTGCTTGAGAAAGAGCAATATATGCTTTCTTCAGTCTCAGAATACCCAGCACTCACGGCGCCGCTATGCGTAACCGCTCCAGTGTATGTGTACGTCGACCAGGAGCCGGATCTGTATACTCTAACGATATTATCAGTGCACATTAGAACTATTGCGTTTAGAGCCTTATGCCATAAGATAGGGACCGCGCTGCCGGTGAACGTGTAGAAAGAAGACCAGTTTACTGTATCCGGAGACGAATGCATGTTGCCGAAATACGTCGCATAGTATGTTCCGTTTATGTAAGATATGTAGTTATAGTTAGTTCCAGAGGCTGTGAGAGTAGTTAGATTCATATCGGCTTCTATTTTGGTGATACCTGAGTTTCGTATAAGCCCTATGCCTTGTGACTCCATTGCGAACAACGTTCTAGCGCCGACGGCTGTAATGCTCTGCCACGTGACAGCGTCCGAACTATGAACCAAGTTGTTACTGTATATTCCTATGAACTTAGAGTGTAAAGGCGACCATATGATCTCTGTGGCAGTTTGAGTAACAGTGCCGCACTCCGTCCAGTTGATCCCATTCGTAGACTTCAAGAACTGAGTGAATGTACCAGATAAGTAATCGCTCGCAGCCACATATATCCCTAGAGTGGGAGAATAAGCTACTCCATAGATAGATCTCTTGACTGTGAATGCAGAAGAATTGACAGTGCATTGCTTGAACTCCACACCGTCTAAGGAGTAACACAAGGTACTCGAACCTGCCAGCGTTATGTTGGTCTCAGGTATGTGTTTGATGAAGGCGAATTGGTCCATTGAAGAACCTCCTTGTTCAAGATACTGAACTCTGCATTCTTTCAATTTCATGTGCTGTGCAGGAGTACCACTCATTTGAGTGCCTAGAGTCAAGAGAAGCATTCTGTCATTTACAGAGTCCCACGCCATGCTCGCTAGGTGATTTGAGAGATGATGTTTGAACTGGTTCCATTCACATCCATCCTTAGTGTAGTACACCGTGCATTCAGATCCTGCGCCAAGAATCGGCATGCAGTAGAAGAAGCCTCCCATGAATCGAACTCTCCACCCGGCGGTGATGTCTTCGTTGAGAGATACCCATGTTAATAGAGAACTCCAAGAAGTAGAGTTGACTGATGTAGTGAACTTGCCCGCGAGAGTCGCCTGACTGCTGACTGCCAAGAATTGGCCATTTCCGTAAGCTACGCTCGACCATTGGCCGTTAGGGAATGACGTAGCTATCGTCAATATTGGGGTGCTGTCATCACTCAGACTCGCGATAGAGTTAGTGCCCACAGCAACAAACTTCCCAGATCCAAATGCAATATCTTTGTACTCGACAACAGCAGAGGAAAGAGAATACCAGTTATAGTAGTCTCCAGAATAATACGTAGTTGTTCCGACGGCGATAGAGACATTAGCTCCTACGGCGATAGAGTTGAGACCCGTGGCCGTGAATATATTATTCCATGTTCTTCCATCATTAGATGTGTGTATGCCATCGGCGGCGACCGCATAGAACATCCCCTTGTGCGGGGCCCATACTACTCTCTTGAACTGCACTGCAACAGTCTTCTCCTCCCACGTGCTTCCAGTAGCGCTTAGAGCTATCTTGTTAGTCCCTACACATAAGAACTTTGATAAATCCGCCGAGTATACGCAGTCATACCACTCAGTGCCTGCAAGCGAAACTGGGGCGTTAAACTTCCTGAAAGGCGATAAAGGAGCTGAGTAGATTATGCCTTCAGAAGAAGTAATGCCTGCAGTTATCTTCTTAAGACCGGTATAGTTCTTAGAACTGTTCAATACAAGAGCTTTACCTGCTTGTGCTGTACCTGGAGTGAGTGACCCGTAGTAGTCATTCACTGGAGTGATGTTCTCAGTGGATACATTCGGGTCGACAAGAACTCCGTTCGTGGTGATAGACTTGCACCGCACCACATTGATTCCAGAGATATTATTGGATGTGTCAGTAAGCAGCACCTTGTTCGCTTGTGCCGATCCTTCTGTCGCGTCTAGGTATCCTATGTTTGTCGAATCTACACCGTTAGCGCTCACAGTCGGCGCATACATGCCTGAATGGAATAAAGAAGATGATGAGCTCACGGAATAGCCAGTATTGAGTACTGAGGCCGAGGCGCCTTGAGTTAAAGACTTTTTTATAATCTTGCCAGAAGAGTCCTTAGTCGGCTGGAAAGACATGATATATACATGCGATTATTTTTTTGACCCATAATATAGTATGCCATTTACGATCTCTAGAACTTCGGGCAAAAAGCCTGAGATTAAATCAATAACGACTTTGAACAACATGGCGCTTCTAGCGGCTCTTGCTGATAGCAAACCAGCCGGCGGGGAAGCGATAGCCTTGCAATCCATGAAAATAGGAACAGTTACCGTGACTGAACAGGTTTCTACTTCTTTGAACAAAGCTTCAGTCACTACGACAGGCGTCGCTGCTCCATCTAAGGCAGTCACGACAGATTCGAATAAAGACATAAATGGTGTCAATAGACTCAGTTGCTCTCAGTTATATATAGATAATGTACTCTTAGATCCGGGCGTCTTTAACGGAGGTGCTTTGTCTTTGAACACTTATGATGCCAACAGAGTAGAACTTACCGGCGTTACTGCAGGAGTCGCCGCTGCCAGCAAGGCTGTTGTCCTAGACGCCAACATGAAGGCCTCTGGAATCAACTCCCTAGGCACCGAGGCAATATCCGCTCCAAGCGGAGAAATCATTGTAAATCCTAAAGGTAATCAATTGACAGACGTCAACACAGTCAATCCTATGAACTATATTTACACCAAAACGATGGTCACTGATGCTCTGTCGACTGGGCAGAGCTCTAACACTAATGCCACAGGAATGGTCGCCGTGGCCTACAGCGCTAATGCGGCAATCTTCGTTGCTGTGTTCTCTAACTTCACTCTTAAGAAATCTATTGACGGGATTAGCTGGTTCTCTGTTATGACCTCCACAGATATCTCATACGTAGCTTACTTCAAGGAAATAGATATCTTCGTCGCCATATCCAGAACAGGTCTAATCTACTCTTCTCAAGACGGAACTACTTGGACTAGCAGAGCAGTTACTAAGATACTCGCTGGACAATATCTAAAGTATTGCGAATACAGTCATTATCTCGGCGTGTATGTTGTCACGACTAACGGCAGACCTTACTACTCCTATGATTTGGATAATTGGTATGTCTCAGAAAGTCCTAACAATACTATGCAAAGAGTTAGATGGATTCCAAGCAGCAGAATGTTCTTAGCATTGGTCCAATCCACAAACACACTCGCTTATTCTATGGACGGAAAAGTATGGGGGAGATGGAAGTGCGCTGTATCCGGGCAATCCATCACAGACATAGCGTGGTGCCCAACTAGCGACACTATAGTTGTATCTACCTATTTCCATAGCAACAGAAGCTATGTCAGCGGTTTATATTCTAAAGACGGAGGGGCTACATTCAAGCCATTCACTATCATGGCTAACGGATACAATCTCGCTAGACTCGCCTGGATAGACGAGCTAGGTCTCATGATAGGTATGACCGATACTAACGTGTATGCGGTGTCTCAGGACGGCATGTACTGGAGACCATTCTCTTGCGGGTTATCGGCTAGTTGTGTGATGTTCAGACCGTATGATCGCAGACTGTTGTTTGTTAACAGTTCTGATAATTCTTTGTGGTACACGAATGCAAGCGCGTTCTCTAATGCCAGCGTAAGCCCTCTCTGGCAAGCCAATAATGGAAAGGTGGCATTCAATGCTGCGATAGGATCTGGTATGTTGACAGTGGGCTCCGATACAGGCAAAGCCTTTAAGTTCTCAGATGTTAGTAGATTGAAACAAGCAGAGATCAATATCGACTCTGGCGTACTGACCATCAAAGCAAAATCCCTGAACTTCGCATGCACAACATTCGCGGTGGGCGGTACTCCTGTGAAAACAAACTACCTAAAGTTCTTGAACGAATGCTTGTACGATAGCGCATACTACCCAAGACCCAATTACCTTCTTCGTAGTTCTAATGGCAACATATCGCATACTGGCTGCCTGTCTGTTAGCCAGATTACTCCGGCTCCTTCTTCTAACATACCCGAATACTCAGGAAACACAGTAGGTCAGGCGAACGCTAGCAAGTTCCTTCTCGCAGATGTTAAGGGGCATGCGTCTGGTATTTCCAAGATAGGTGCTAACGAAATCAAGATAGGAAACCACCTACTCACTGCAAGTAGCGGACTCACCGCGGACTTAGAGAACACATTAGTAAGATCAAGTGGCATCAGCGGTGCTACCATGTTTAACAACTATACCATCAGCACGAGCGTATTCGGAACTCATAACACTGCCGACAAGATATACTATTTCAAGGAAATAGACTTACTCACAGTCGTTAGAAATAACAATACTCTCTTATACAAGGGAGCACCTGAGTTTAGCATGCCTCAGTTGATGAACTCGTACACTTTCAATAATATGGTAGGAGTGAATCACTCAATCAACGATATGGTCTATGTTAAGGAGACTGGAACACTGTACTGCGCTACATCCGGAGGACTCCATTATACCAACAACAAAACTTTCTGGCCTTGGAAATTAGCGCATTATATGTCTTTAGACGGTACCAACACGTATAGTTTCGCCTACAGTCCTAGCCTCAATACCTATGTGGTAGCCACAGATTCTGGAACTTTACTAAGCAGAGATGGCATCCACTTCAAGCAATACTATGATACAAGATTCAATAATATCATTAGAATGATTAAATGGATACCCGCATGGGAGATGTTCGTAGGCGTAACCAACACGAATAACACTACGACAGCAATGTTCATATATTCCTATGATGGAGCTCTGTGGACTTTCCCAGAAATAGCAGAGAACGCAAGTATTAGACACTCTTCGACTCCGACAGTGTTGACGTACAGTCCCAAGCTCAATATGCTCATAGCCAAGAATAATACTTATGTGTACTACACGTATAACGGCAAGGACTGGATGTCTACCTCTACCGTGTCTACAACCATGGGCGATATAGAGTGGATTCAAGAACTAGATATGTTTGTGGCAGGGACTACGTCTACCTCGACGTATATGTTCTACTATTCATACAACGGAATCAAATGGATTCCAGTGAGATCACCAGCGGGGGTAGCGTCTGCGACATACGCCTCGTTCCAGAAGAGGCCGGTGTATATTAGATCTATGGACTGCATGGCTTTCACTTGTAGCTCGGGCACTGCAGCCGCATTGTTTCTAAATGCTAGTAATACTGTGCTTCCTAACTACACTCCAGATAGATGCGCAGTCACTCAAAACATGTCTCTAGACTTGGTTAACAACAGAGTGGGCCTCGGAGTACAGAATCCTCAGTTCAGTCTTCAGCTTTCTGAAGATCTTGCATTCAAACCGACATCTTCTACCTGGATAACTTCTTCAGACCAGAGACTCAAAGAAGACATACAAGACGCTAATGAAGACATCTGTAAGGACAACATCATGGCCATTCCCGTTAACGAGTTTGACTTAGATGGAGAGCACCAGCTCGGATGGGTGGCGCAGGAAGTAGAAGGAGTAATACCTAAGGCAGTCGTCAAGAAAGAGACCATGGGCTTCTCGGACTGTAGAACTCTCAACAACGATCAAATTATCGCAAACATGTACGGCGCGGTTAGATGGCTCATAGGAATGGACAAACATTTGGACTCAGAATATTTTGAAACGTAATATATACTACAGGATGATCTCGAGAGCCTCGGACAAAAAAATATCCAAGAAGTCTGTATCTGTTTCTCAAACGCCTTCGGTGGGTAATGTCTCTCTCATTGGGAAATCTACTTTCGACATCAGCAAGGCGACTATCAACGGGCAATCCGTGGGGTTGACCAACAGCACCATACAAGTAATCAGTGACGTAGTGCCAGGAACAGCTTCCGCAGGCAAGGTTGTCGTAGTCGATGCGAACAAAGACGTTAACGGCATAGAAGACATAGACGTCGACGAACTGTACGTTAACGGGGATTTAGTCACAGGAATAGTAAATACAGGAGCCACTGTCTCGGACAGTGCGTTCATGAATGACATCCAGCCAGGCTCACACGCGCCTGGTAAGATTATGTCTATAGACTCGAATCTAGAAACAAAGGCGGGCGAATTGTCCATAGAATCTTTAAACTTTAATAGCGGCGTTGTATCCGCGCCTACTTGCGACATCTATGATAACATAGATACAAATATACTGACACTCTATGATACTCCTAAGCTTTACTTAGTCAACAGCGCGGGAGATTATATAAGCAGCTCTATCAATGCTCACAGTTATTCGAAGATAGGTAGCGTATATATGATGTTTCAAGAATCTCGCACTAATGCTACTTGGATGAATAGCTCTGTCATTCTGTGCCAGAACATATACGCAGCCGGAGGAGGTACGTGGTCGCAATCGTTTAGTTCATCATCCACACTATTTGCTTCTAACTGCTTTTATGATTCTGCACTAGATAGACACTTTGTGCCTGTGATTCAGTTCGATGGGTCGAGCACACTTTCCTACAAGATATACGTAAGTCCCACTGGTGATCCGTCGACATGGACGGGATCTCCTTTTACAGGATACACTCTAGCGACTGTTAATTCTAGCGTTAGTTCAATGAACTATTCTAGTTGGCCCTTGCCCTCAGCTCCTTCTGTGAGAAGATTCGGAAGTAAGATAGTCATGCTATCAGTGCCAGCAGGTACTCTAGATGCTGGAAAAAGACTTCTATCTGCTTTATATGGCTCTACAGATGGTACGACATGGGCACAGATATCTACAGTACCTGGAGGAGTTACGTATAATCAAATGGTCGTAAGCTCCACTCATATAATTGTGATGACTAATGGACCTATAGTACAGTACAGTACTAATGGAACCACTTGGAATAGCAAGACGACTGCGACTTCTGTTCTCAGTTATGAAAATTATCCTGCAGAATACTTCCAAGAAATAGACACCATATACTGCCATCTTAAGGTCAAAACTCTGACTAACTTCCTTAGTATGGCGGCGAACGCAGAGTTCAATGAAATCATCAATGGAACAGAATTCCGACAAGGCTATCCTTGGACCTATGATCCAGATAACGATATCTACTTCACTCAGTTTAACATTAATACTTTTAACTACATATACTCGCCCATCACCAAGAAAATAACCAGCATAGTTGGATACTACGTGGGAGGATACGTCTTACTGCCTTCTTATATAACGAATTTATTTACGTCCAGTGTGTCCTTCAGATTTACAATAAACCAAACTAAAACAGCGCAGTTACAAAGACGCGTGATTGTAGATCCAAGTACTTATTTTACGTTTGAAGCTAATTCCAGCTGTCTCATATACGACTTCGTATGGTGCCAAGCTATAGGGAAATACATAGTTATAGGCAAGATGCATGAAGGCTTCCCATCGGCTTACTCTTCAGAAACAGTAGTGTGTCACTCTGTTGATCTAGAGACTTTCACTTTCGTTTCTGTGTCTCCAGCAGAGACTGTCAGAAATCTTGTATATAATGAAGCATTGAATGCTCTACATATGTATACATTCGGGTCCGCTCAAGTCTATAATAGTTTAGACTATGGGGCTACGTTCATACAGTCGAATGTGTCAGGCGCTATAGATAGCTTCTGCTACGTGCCATTAATCAAATCAACTATTGTATGTTCTGCATCACAGCTTCGTATCAATTACAAGAACCCAACCGCTATAGGAACTGCAAGCAATTGCTTATTAATCGAATATTCTGGTTCGTTTATCTCATATATAGAAGAAACTATGGCAGTTAGAGTAGTTAGGGGAACAGGCGCTGTATCGGCCTATGGTCATCTATTCGCATTCATGCAAGGGTATTCCACAACCAATGGTTTATATAGAGGGATGATGGGATTCTTCTACGCTGACGTCGTTACTGGAACAACCACTGCATATCCTAGACATGGTAAATCTGTCACTATTAACAAATATATAGCATACACAACAGATGCTATTTCCCATACATCTATCGTAGGAGCTGGCTCTCAGTTCTCGAACATAGAATACATAGATCCTCTAAAGATATTCGTAGCATTTAGAACAGCAGACTCAGCCTCATTTTCCACATCTAGATTCGTATATTCTTATGATAAGAAGAACTGGTTCGAGCCGCTTCTTAACGGTCTTAACGTCAACACTACCAACATTTCATCGTACTCACTCAAATACGACAAGAAATCTGGTTACCTCTTCGCTCTAGGAAGCAATGGCTCCTTCAGGACGGTGCACTCGACCAAGGGATTGGTGATTAGTAGAACTCCTCTACTTATAAGCAAATTCTCTGGAGCTACAACTATCGGAAGCCTAAAGAGTAATGAAGTATTTCCTTTCACGAGTATTTCTCAAACGACTAACGTAACGGGCCTCGCGTACTGTCGAGGAACATACATAGCTTGCAAGACCAATGACATACTGTACGGTTCGGGATTCCCTTATCTCACGTCAACGAACACATCCGGCACATGGACGAGTGCAACAGCATCGACTAACTTATTCTTAGTTGTAGGAACCAACAAGGTAGCGTCGTCAGGCGATGGGATAACATGGTCATCTAGCTCCATGGCTGGTTCGTGGACGTGCGCGACATGGTCTAGTCTATTGAATCAATTTGCTATAGTAGGAACGGACAAGGTCGCGTGGTCAGACGACGGCACTACATGGTCTCAAGTCACTTTAGTAGGTGAATGGAAGTCTATCAAGTACTTGAATGGTCTTTGGGTACTCGTTGGAAACAATAAAGTAGCTTACACGACCTCTAGCCTCTTTGCTCCTACAGTAGTTGCAGTTACAGGAAACTGGTACGATGTGGCATTCGGAGGACAGTGGGTGCTTGCCGGTAGCGGATGCGTTGCGCTTTCGGATAAGATTACCTCTATCACGCCTTCTGTAGTCGCCAAGTCATACAATCGAGTAGACTACTCTGAAGTACTTAGATCGTTCATATTCACAGGAACAGATTGCTCTACGTACTCGCAGATTACTAACTTGTTTTCACACTACTCACAATCTCTAACCACTTGCAAGTGGTTCTGGCGAACGCAGTGCTTTATAGGAACTACTTCTTCAGGAATCATGAGTTCTCAACCTATAGGAACAGGATTGGACACAGGACTATGTGTAGCAAACGCCAACTTCGTAGTCACTAGATCATCTGGAAGCGAGTCAAGCTTCAACATCACGGATTCGGGTAATGCACTCAGCACGAACACTCCTTTCAACGTCAGCAGCAATGTCGCAGATACTGCTCTTATTACTTTCAAGAACAACAGTGACGGGACTAGCGGATCGATCGTCAACCGAACGTCTTTCATTAACTGGGAAGCACCTCAAGGCATAAACCTAGACATTCTAGAAGATATCAAGGTCAATAATGATGCTTATAACTCATATATATACGGGGGATGTGACTCAATTGCCGCGCTTAGCATCGACACAATGGGGACAGCACAATCGGACAGTTATTTGTCTTTAGACTACTCAGGAAACATGACCGCAGGGTCTATCAATGTGGGAGGACTCATCGTTAACGGAGAGCTGTATGCCGGATCGACGCCTTCTTCTCTCACGGGAGTCACCCAAGGAGTTGCTTCCGCTAGCAAGGCTCTTATGATGAATTCGTCTAAAGAAGTCATTGGAATAAATAGGTTGACTACGGAATCAATGGCCTTGGGCTTGACGGATGTGGTCAATTCACCACCGCACTTCTCTGTCAAATACGATAGCTCAGTCGTAGGAAACACACCGGGAGGCAATTCACACGTTGTGTTGAGTGTTGCTTACAATGATGTTCTAGGCATATATGCGGCAGTAGTGCAATATGATGCTACGGTTAGTACGGCGTACGAAAGAGCTTATATACTTGTTTCTAAAGACTGCATAGAATGGAAAAAAGCTTATCTAGGGACCAAATCGATGTCTTTGCACATACAGGCAGTTAAACCGGGTTCACCTCTTAGAAACTCTTTCGGATTAACAAATGTAAATACTGGATTTATCATTCTTCTACATTCGAATAACCATATATGCAAGTCTTTGTTCACGCCAGACTGCATTAACTTCTATTACACCAATATGACAGGTTCACAGAACGCGTTCGATCTAAACGTAATATCAGACTCAATTGTGTGTGTCACGCCTACGATCGGAACATCTTCCTTGTATGAAGTAGTCCTTATAAATAACGGAAGAACGCATCCTAATAGATTCCAATTCGAAAACTCTACAGGATTGAATCAAACATATTCTAGCTCTACTACAGAGAACAATTACATATGGGCCATGGCTACATCAGGGTCTGCTGGTATGATATTTGGAGTGACTCCAAGTGCTATATTCATCCATTCATCAGGCGGCGCAAGCACTGTAACGACTATCTCAGGAGAAACACTCAACGCGGCTTGCGGCTTCTACAATCAATCTACAGGATTCCTAAGAATTATATGCACTGCTAGCGGAAAGATATACTACGGTACCGGGACTGCCACATCTACAGCCTATACAGTCGCATCGGGAGTATCTTTGAAGTGTTGCGCATATAACCCGACAACTAACCGATTCTGCATCGGTGCGGCTAATGGCAAGATATACGTATCGGCCGTAGGATCAGTCACTACATGGACAGAAATCACCATACCGGTTATACTCAATGGAGTGTCTTGGAGTAAGTGCGTGCACGCATATGATAAGGGATTTGTCTTGTCCCATACAGACACGGCAGCGCCTAAGTGCTACTACAAGATCGTTAGAGTTACAGAGAACGACACTCTTAGCTATGGGATTTCTAACTACGATACCATGGGATTTGGAGCAGGATGCTACGGTAACGGATACTACGTCATAGGCTCATATTCTTGGAGCCAAGGCAGCAAGATCTTGTACTCGAGAGACGGGCTCAATTGGAAAGAAACCTTATATCTGACTAGTTACAATCAAATCACTTTAGTCGTATGGACCGGGTCTTTCTTCGTTGCATCTAACAACGGAAGAACCCTATATATTTCTTCAGACTTGATAAACTGGACGACTTGGACAAATCCAGTCACTTCAGTCGGGTGTCGTAGATTGAGATACTGTAGCACTGCTAACAAGGTCGTCGCTGTCTTCTCGGGAACTGGCTCTAACTTGGCTTGGTCATCAGACGGGGTCACATGGACGACTGTCGTCATTCCACAGATGCCGGACCTGCAGAACTTTGCGTATTCTCAGTCTTTAGATAAGTATGTGTTCGTCTCTTACAGCGACAAGTACGTAGATGCTGTTGTTTCATCAGACTTACAGACATTCACTACTGTTCAGTCGACTGAAGCAACGCAGTCGACTAAGATCACAGGCGCGACTATCAATTGGTTTGAGGCTTCGGGAGCATTCATCATGTGCGGCGATTATCAATGGCGAAGCTACGACGGGCTCAACTGGGAAAGACTGAATTCGATAAAGGATTACTCCACGGCCATATCTTCGGGTACGTTCGCCAATCAGAATATATTCACTAGTATAGACAGATACGTAGCATACGTACCAGGAGTGGGAGACATTGTCTCATACGGCTTAGACCCTAGAGGATCATACCTACTCTCTATCAACAATGAATCGGTCAAACACATAGCCACTCTAGCGAACGGAGGTAAGACAGACTGCACGAACCTGGTCATATACAATCCAGATAGTAACTGCATACTTGCGTATAGATACACTGAAGGAGGCGAATCCGGTAACTGCTTCACTATAGTCGATCTATCGGAGAATACTCAAAAAACGAACAGAGAAGTGCCTATGGACTATATTGCCAAGCTATACCCTAGCGTCGCCCCGGCGTCATCAGCCTTAGCATCTACTAATCTAAAGACTCTAGCTTATACATTGTCTAGCGGACCCAGTACTAACTCGGTGTGGAACATACACTGGTCTAACGCCTTAAGCAGATTCGTTATCATGTATTCTATGAACAGATCGACTGCCATAGTTCAGGTAACTGCGGACACTCAACAGTACTACTCTATGGACGGATATGTCTGGGCGGCTGATACCGCTAACTCGTACACGTCATTCAACGCCACGAGCAGAGCAAACCCAATATTGAAGTACATTGAAGTACCTGGAATGGATTACTTGGTCACGGTTAGAAACACTGCGTATATGCAGATCTTTGGACAGAGATTAGCGCCTATAGAACAAGGAATAGCAGGTATGGGCGAGTACACTGGAGTCTCGTATCTCAGAAACAAACAGCTCATAGCTATAGGAAACACGCAGATGTGCTTGTCCTTCTTTAAGAACGACGGGACGGTGTACTTCTGGAAGTATATACCTCTTCCGTCTGCCGATGCATATAACCACATAGTCGAATGCAATGGGGTATACCTCGCATTCAAGCTCGGATCGTCGAACACTTACTACTACTCTTCTGATCTATATATCTGGACAGCAGGTACTCTTCCAGATACTTCCATATGGACGGCAGTCTCAGAACTAGACGGTAAGCGCGTAGTAGCGGCTTCGTGGTCGGGCAAGATCGCATACACTAATGATGGAATCAACTGGACCACAGTACATACTAGCTCGTCAACTTTCATGAGTCTCAAATACTTCAAAGAATATAATGCGTTCATCGCTTGCTCCTACTCGGCGTCAAGTGATCTCATTGTATCCACGGACAACGGGCTTACCTTCTCGGCGTACCCTCTCGGACAGACTCTTAATGTCTCAGACATCGCATACAGTCCTCTTCATGATAGATTCGTTCTCATAACAGCTACCAGTCCTTCGAGCACTTCATTCAGCGTGACAGTGTCACTTCCACTAGTAGCTAAGGGAGGTAATGTCTTGAGACTCAATGCTCATGCCAATCCTGCACTCACTACTTTCGGAATCAATCACAAGGGAGGCATATACACTGGCGCGCGCATGTATGGAGGATCTAACTTCAACACAACTACGACAGAGAATCCACCATTGATTTCTCTAGAGACAGACGGAGCGTACAAGCCAGCCACGAACTCATGGACCATATTCTCAGATGCTCGTCTCAAGAAGAATATCTCTAAACTAGATGATGATCAATGTCTAGAGATAGTAAAGGCTTTGCCTCTCAAGCATTACAAGTGGAAGGATCAGTTCGCACCAGGCACTGCCGATAGACACAAGCTCGGATGGATTGCACAGGATGTTCAAGAACTCATACCGACGGCAATCAGGACGCTCGGATCCATTACTCTAGAAGATGGAACAGTCATTGATAATCTTAAGACTATCAGTACAGATCAAATACTGGTTCTTATGCATGGCGCGATCCGCGCTCTAGTCAAGAGATATCAAACAATAAGCGAAACTCTTCAAGCTTAAGTTGCCAAAAAAATACTATCTTTTTTTTGAAGATAGTCTAGAACGTGAAGCCGTGAGTGCCGCCCTCCCCGTACATGCCCCAGTAGTTAGATCCTGGATTCAATCTACAACACAGAGTAGATAGGCTGTATCCGGTACCTGTGTTCTCTATACCACAAACATATGTATTCCGAGGACATATCGATCGACTGCTAGAATTGCTCACTACGCCAGAATCACCGAAACTCAAATAGTCGGGTTCAGGAATCAACAGACCATTAGACGCGTCTATCACAGCATTAGGAATGATTCTGGGCTGATGACGGTTGCCGCCGCCAGTGGTCTGATCCCTGTATACCTTCCCCTCTACAGATGATTCATCTAAGGGCCGGTCGTTTGGCAAGAACAGGTTCTGGTTGTTGAAGAACGTAGCAACTACTTCGATAGTACAGTCATATCTAGAGGATACTTGAATCATTGAATTGATGCCTCTATGGAGTAGTCTCTGGTGAAACCGCTTCCATCCAACCACATCGGCGCCCGACTTGTCTAAGGTCACGTTGTACGTCGTGTTGGCGTCTAGGTTGCCAGGCTTGAACTTCGTGGACTGAACCCTAGTGTTGTTATTATCTATACTCGAAGGCCGCATCAGGCCCAGCACATAGCTCTCAGCCGTACCGAAGTACATGTTGTAGTCTCCAGATAATGACTTATTGCTTCTATAGGATACCGTGGCTTGGCCGATGTCGAATGGCATGTCGAAGTACTTCAGAAGGATGTTGAATGTCTCTAATCCGACAGTAGTCTTCTTGTAAGAGCTAGCCCAGGAAGGATACTCGATGGACACAAGACCCGACTTGATAACCATCGGAAGAGTGATGTTTGCGCTTCCGGCGCTGAAGGAAGTCTGCGGATCGGGAGTGTACTTGAGCACTGGCTTGATGGCGCCCATTGTCTTAGTGATAGTCTCGATAGATGTTTTCATTGAGCTCAAAGAAGATAATGCTGTTGCTAAGTCGGTCGTCAGTTTGTTAGTCACAGTCACGTCCGCCTTGTCCTTCAATCCGGCATTGATAGTCGCCAACTGAGTTACCGCAGATGTCACAGATTGTTCGGCACTTGTCATTCTACCCCCAAGAGCAAGTAGCCCCTTCTCGGCATCGCTTAGCCTCTTTGTCGTGTCCGCAACGTCAAGACCGTTAGTCTTCTGCTCGGCGGCATTCAATCGATCATCTTGATCAGAGACCTGTTGCTCAGCAGCAGCGACTCGAGCTAAGATATCATCTGTTGTCTTCTTAGAACTGTAATCAACTAGTGCATCTGAAATCTTTTGAATAGCAGTGGATAGCTCTGCCTTGGCGAGTGTCAAGTCGGCTTTAGACATGTCAGCATTCTTAGTCACAAGGTCGGACATACCGGACAGAGATTCAGTCAGTTCTTCAATGCTCTTCTTGAAGTTAGAATCAAGTCCTGAGACAATGTTCTTCACTCCCGCGATGCTGTTCTCGACATCGACCTGCAATGCCTTTGTTTCTAAGATCTTCAGTACTTCTTCTTTAGACATGAAACGAGTATCAATGGCGGCGATGGTGCTGGCTAGCTTAGCCAGGTCAGATGCGTTGGCCTTGCCGTACATCGCAGTCTTCAGAGAATCAAAGTCGGCCTTACTGACCTTATCTGCGACATCCTTCGCGAGGCTTACTATCCTAGTGTTAGCGTCTTCAGAACCCTTACTCGACTGAATCATAAACTTCTTGAAACTGGCAGAGTCTTCAGATAATGAGGTTATCACCGCGACTGTTGCTTTGAGCTTAGTGATGTCATCAGCACTCGCGGATCCGCTCAACTCAGCGTCTACTAAGCGCTTGCCGATTTCTGAGACAATGAGGTCACGCTCCTGTAGGGATTTATCGATACTGTCTCTCAAAGTGCTAATGCTGTCCACTACACCGCTAAGATCTTTGCCAATACTTTCAATATTCTTAGACCAATTATCTGACATGTCATTCATGTTCTTACTCCAGTCAGTCGCCATCGCCCCCGCGTCCTTAGACCAAGTCGCGGACATGTCATTCATGTTCTTGCTCCATTCATTCTTAGTAGTGTTCATGTCATTTACCCAGCTTGTCTTAAGATCAGAGATATCCCCTTTGAGTTTGCCGAGATATGTAATCACTTCCGAAGACCCAGCAACGTCCTTGAGTGAAGCCTCTAGAGTCGATACGTTGCCGCTTAGAGATACTATCTTGGACTGCACAGAAGCAAGAGCCTTGAGACTTGATTCATTACTAGTCATCAGAGTACTCTCGAGATTGTAAACGTAATACGCGATGCCTATCACGGCAAGGGCTAGTATAGCGGCCAACATGTATATCTAAATACAGATAATATTTGCGCGAGTTTAAAGACTTTGGCCTTCGGGGTTCATATGGAGCTGATTATTTGAAGGCTTGAGAAATATGCCAGCCCGGCCAGGAAGACCACCCTCTATTTTTCAATGCCCTATAATCTAAATCCAACAACTAACACATGTTCTTAAATCTATTGATAAGATAATTGTCGCTGGAGTTGATCGCAATAAAAACCATGCGAAACCATGAGCGGGGGATATGATAAACATAAAGTACATCGCTAGAATTATGATCATTAGCCCCATTTACGATAGTTTGGATTTTGTAGGTAGGCTCAGTCAGAATCCTTAGGGCCATATTCAATTAATATTATGTCCATTAAAGTAGATAATGAAACATTCTTGCGCCGCGTGTGGATATTCGGGTAGAGACAAACATGCTTTAGCTAAACACATGTTAACGAAAAAACATATGGCCAATATGGAGAATAGTTTGACGTGCATGTATTGTGATAAAATTTTCAAAAGATCCTTCAATCTAAGAAGACATACTTTGGATATTCACGGGATAGATCTTAAAGCCAAGAAAGTTTTACAAACTCGTTATTTATTGTTTTGCGGACACGTAGACAAATCTATAGAAAAATATATGAACATTGGTCGCGAGCAAGTATGTGTTAAGACTATGTCTATGTATCAGCGAAATGGTGAGAAATACATATATTAACACTTATTGGAGCATGTACAATGGTTATTGATTCGGGAGAGATAGGGAGCGAATGTAATTGAATGGATACTTATACCGTATATATGTCTTTGGATTGCACAGTCTGCGGATATAAAGCAAGGGACAAGTTTAATCTGTCTAAGCATTTAGCTTCGAAGAAACACTCGATTAAGATGACTGAACATCACGGGTGTAGTATTTGCAATAGACTATTCAAGTCGGCTTTCAATCTTAGGAGACATAATGATAAATTCCATCCTAAAAAGAAGCCAAATCTTGACTACACAGAAGGAGTGACTTTTGATGAGATAATTGAGAATTCGGTGTATCTCAATTACGTCGGTAAAGTCTTGTTCAATCAACTCAAACTAGAAGATTCTGACATAATGGATCATATGAGCAAATTTGACATGTACCTAGAAGTGAATTCTTCTGATAACTATCAGTGCGCAGATTGCAAGAAAGGCAAAGTATGCTCAATTCATGTGTTAAGGCCTGACCATGTCAGAGACGCTATAGCAGATGCTCTTACATCTCAATTCAGTAAATTGACTTTAATGGCGTTGAAACGGTTCATGAATGACGAACAGATCATTCTGTATAAACATGATGGAAAGTATTATTCTAGCGAAGTACTTATGCGCATGGTAGAACATTCTAGTCTTAAGCATCGGATGCCAAGTATCAGTCATGAATATATTCATGCAGCCGTAGTGAAGAAATATTCAGAGTTTTACACTAAAATGGTAAAGCATGTGAACAATTCTAAGAATCAATACAACATTACCAATCGCAAACATTAATCTGAATTGGACTTATTTTTTTCTTTAGAGTAAAGATGTATAGTTGTATTCCTTGCCGTTTTGTTACTAAAAAAATTGCTGAGTTCGGAAAACATATTCGGACTCAAGAACATCTAGACCTGTGCGTCGAAGACAAGTCCTTTGAAACAATAGTCAATACTTCAGTCGATGCTATGTCGAAATTTAACTATGTTCAAAAGTCTCTATATGCTTCTATGAAACGAAAGGAGAAAGCTGCCGCGTACTTCATTGATATATTTGATATGTGCTTGGCGAGTCATTGCCAGAATGATTCTGAGATTACGTATTTGCAAGTAGCTAGAGCCTTGCGCGAAGCCATTCAATTTGACAGTGAGTTCTTCCATATGATGCCGTTCAATGAACGTATCTTAGAGGACGGAGATGAGTTCTATAACGCGGTCAATGATGTCATAGAATACCGGATTATCCCTCGAATCAAGACTCATTCTAAGTTCAAAGACAGACTTCAGTTCTTGGAGATGTATAATGGTCTAAGGGACGCTTTCACTGAAGACGATGCCCAATTATATCTAGAAGCTAAAGACTCCAT
>JACCDW010126554.1_pt1 | contig 43409 bp, 24 predicted proteins | sample 7449781 | NCBI WGS metagenome assembly JACCDW01 (sample SAMN15323449, study PRJNA562643) | freshwater metagenome | isolation source: river surface water | place: USA:Blue River Watershed | collected 2017-08-18 | reverse complement strand
TTGTTGTCCGTATAGGTGAATCGCAAGTTGTAGGGACCTTCTACGTTGTTAGCAGTTCCTTGGGTAAAGGGCTTGAATTTATTTCCATTCAACGTTACTCCGCTACTTACTGCTGTCCATACTGCCGTTGCCGTTGCTGGTTTGGTTTGCGCTGTATTGATTCTTGATCCCAAGTCTAACTCTACCCCATTGTTACAAATCGTGATGGGGGCTAATAATACTGCGTTGGGGGTATCGTTCACGTAAATGTAGAAACTATCCTGTTTTAAACAGCCTGTTGCAGCATTGCTATAGCGTATGAACCAAGTTCCAACTCCAAAACTCGGCAAGAAATAGTGTCCTTTGATTAACTGTGTGTTCTTTACTTTGGGGTCATTTCTATCGTAATTGTATTCGATAATCTCATATTTTGACCCATCATTATCTTTGGCTTGTACACTATTTACAGTGATATACTGGTACAACTCCATCGTATCCCAGTTTACACATACGGGATTGGGTGATGTTACTTTAATCGTTGGCTCAGGGATAATTTCTACCTTCACCGTATCACAGGTTCTACAGCCCGTAATTTGATCCTCTACACACAATCCAAATTTGTACGTTCCTTGATAGTTATCTTCCGTGGGGTTTCCAAATTTAAAGCGCCAATCCGGTGAGCCGAAGGGGTTGTTGTTGTACAATATCGCTGTTGGATCTATTCCACCTGGGGATTGCAACACCGTCCAATCCATCTTGATTCCTATTTTCACTTTAGGTCTACGGGTGATCACATCCATGCTGATTTCTCCTAAATCTTGACAGAATGTTGAATCCGCCAAATCTACCATAGGATTACCATTGATTCGTTGAATTACGCTATCGATGTTGATACAACCGTTGGTATCCTTGTACCAGCCATAGATTTTACCTTGGAAGCTGTTTCCATTCTGCAACTGCGCGTTGTTTAATGCGGTGGTCTTGAAACGATGACGTGTGGTGGTTACCGAATCAATCATATTGAACGCAGACCCTGCTCCTGGGTTGGGAGTACTTGATGGCTTGGTGTATACGTTGTTGGGTAATTTATTTTCAAAACCCCAAATTCTCACTCCGTTTTCTTTGCCGCGATTAAAGAAGCTGTTTACTTCGATATCGCCATACACGAAACACTGCGCCTTCAATGGCTTGGGATCCCATTTCACAAATGGCAATGCATTTACTCGTACGCGGATGGTATCCCGGTCTTCGCACGTAACTCCACCCTGGGTTACTTTGGTATACAAATCGTAATCAAAGAACTGCGGAGATCCGCCTGGGGCATTGGTATTGGCCGGTTTAATGGTATAGTTGGCATTGCTTCCCAATGTTTTGTTTCCGGTTATATCGGTCCAAGTGTATTGTGGCGTTATGCTGCTTGGACGATGCGTAGCATCCAAGGTGGTTGATTTCTGATTACAAATCGCCTTATCTGCTCCTGCCAAACTCACTACCGTATCGTTTACGAACAACTCAACCGTATCTTTCTTCTTACACTGCCATTTGGTTTCCATTACCTCTACAATGTATTTGCCCTTAATATTTACGTTGATTGTTCGAGTAGTATCGCCTCTATTCCATTTGTATTTTACTGTATCGGCATGCTGAGCATCGAACGTATAACTTTGATAGGTACAAATTCTCTGATCCGGTCCCAAACTAACCACCGGCAGTGGTTTTAAAAATATCGTAACCGTATCGTAGAAGATACATCCGTCTCCGTCTTTTACTCGAACACGAATGGTGGAATCACGGTTGATGTTGGGGATGGTTAAATCCTTCATCGTATCCCCATCGATATGCGTCTCCGCCTTCCATGGTTTATTCAAACCTGTATCCTTGCTAACCCGCGTCCAATAGTAGCTGAATGGAGATTTACCGTATAAAACATTGGCAAACAAATTCATGGTGGTTCCCTTACAAGCAAATGTGTCTTTGGTTGCCATCGTTACTACCGGTGGATCTGGAATAATCACCGTATCTCGGTAGATGGTGGGACAGTTGTCTGAATTATTTACCGTGTGAACGATGATGAATTTACCTCCTTTATAAAAGGTCATGGTATCGGTCTTTTTTGCACTGTAGAAAATTTCTTTGCTACCTAAACTATCTCTTACACTCCAGCGATAGGTAGGTACACCTTTAAATGCTGCAGAAACTTTTGCATTCATTCTAAATTTACCACACTTTAAAATGGTATATTCTCTTTCAGAAAAAGCTCTTGGGTTTACTTTCACTTTAAAACCACGAATCGCAATGGATGGTTTTGGACAATGATTGTCCGTTACACGCACAGAAAATGAATAGGCTACATCCGAAGCCATTCCAATACCAGGAGTCCATTCAAAATCGGCATACGCTAACCGCTTTTGGTTCCAAAGTGTTTTGTTTGCCACAGTGAATTTGGCGCCCGGTATACCTTTGTTCCAAGTTAATGAAGTTGTATCTGGAGTAGTTTGATAAGGAGAAAAAGTTTCATCCTCCGTTTCTACTTTAAATTTGATGGTCTCACCTTCGCAGACTTTATATGAATAAGGACCAGAAACGGTGGGTGCTTTATTGTAACCGCAATCATCTTTAACGATTAACTGCATATCTCGCCGAGTTTTACCAATAATTACCCATTTTTTACTTGCACTATCTTGCCGCCACTCCGTCATTTCAATTACCGCAATTCCTACCTCATCACATTTTGTAGGCGTAAAAATAATATCACCAGTACTGGTATCGAAATACAATCCGCGAGGGGGATTGGTTTTAACATTTGGAGAACATTTAATTGTTGTTGGTGGAATACAATAAGGAGTCATAAAGTATCTCGCATCAAATGGAGATGCATAACTCACCGATGTACTTGGAATAGAACGAATACCTCTTACCAATGCATATGAGAAAGAATCATAATCAACGGTATCAATAGCACCATTATTGAAATAATATGCCTGGTTACAGCAGAGGAAACCGATAGGTTCGTTACTCAAAGAGGGAGAAGAGTTACATTTGTTTGTAGACTTTGCAATGTTACAAATGTTAATCATACAGGTAGAATAGAAGTCATCATTGGCGGGACCCGTAGTGATCGCACCGTTTCTACAACACTGACCAATGTAGAAAGTCACTTCACAACAACTACTTTTATTAACAAAGTTACTTAATGGAGTTTTTGTAAAATCCACAGTAACTTCATAGGTATGCTCCTCGATACCCTCACCCGTATTACTGGTATTGGTTGGGTTACAAGGTTTAGAAGCAGTTGAACAACGAGGTGTTACATCTCGAATTCCCGTTCTAGAAATACTCATGGAATAACTACCACAACCATTTCCACCATTCGTACCACCATAAACACCAAAAGTTGGCGAGTTAAATGAGATACCTCTACAATCGCGATAAATTTTTGCAATTATCTTATACTTCCCATTTCCTAAACATTGATAAGCCATATCAGCACCCATCATGTGGGATGCATTTGACTTACTAGCAAAAAGAAAGCTAAAGAAAGCAAAAAATAAGAATCGTAATTTTTTATTCATACGTTTTGTTTTGTAATGTTTGACACACTAAGTGCAATTAGTGTTGCCCCAAAAATATAGTTTTTTATTAAAGATTCAAAAAATAGAAGCATTTGTAAAGTATTTTTTGACAATTTATCTATTAATTCAACAAGAAAATTCTCAATTACTTAATTTTACCGCATGAATAGCAAATACTCAAATCCTAGCAAAGAATTATTCATAAAAAATCGTGCTAAATTGTCCAATAAAATCATTGATGGTGGTATGGCTGTTTTTCATAGCAATGATGAAGTACCTAGAAATGGGGATGCGTATTTTACATTCCGTCAACAATCCGATATTTACTACCTAACTGGAATAGATCAAGAAGATACAATTTTAGTATTATTTCCTAGTTCTCCTAATCCAATGTATCGGGAAATGCTGTTTATAAAAGAAACAAGCGAGCAAATAGCTATTTGGGATGGTGCTAGACTAACCCCAAATCAAGCGCATGAAGTTTCCGGAATAAACAATGTATACTGGTACCACGAATTTTGGCGAACAATACATGCGGCATTTTTATTATCGGAGACCATCTACCTAAATCTAAATGAAAATGACCGATTTACGGATAAAGTAACCTATGCTGGTTTACGATTTGCTCAAGACATCATCGCCAAATATCCAGCCCATTCAATTAAACGTTCGGCTCCAATTCTTGCCGATTTACGAATGCGTAAAGAACCCGAAGAGATAGAACAACTTAAGAAAGCCATCGCTATTACCAAACAAGGATTTGACCGATTACTAAAATTTGTTCAACCTGGAATAATGGAGTACGAAATTGAAGCTGAATTGATACATGAATTCATAAGAAGTAGAAGTCGTGGTTTTGCTTTCGATCCAATCATTGCTGGTGGTTCAAACGCTTGTGTATTGCACTACATAGACAATAACAAAGCATTAAAAGATGGAGATTTACTTTTATTAGATTTTGGTGCTGAATATGGGAATTATAATGGCGATTTATCTCGAACCATTCCAGTAAACGGAAAATTCACCCAAAGACAGAAAGATGTTTATAATGCGGTATTAAATGTTCAACGATTCGCAAAAACCCTTCTTAAGCCTGGGATTTCCATTCCATCTTATCATGAAGAGGTTTGCAAATTCATGACAGAAGAGTTAATGAAACTGAATTTACTTACAACCGAGGAAGTTAAATCTAATCCCAAAGCATTTATGAAATATTATATGCATGGCACAAGTCATCATTTAGGACTAGATGTACATGATGTAATGCACCGTTGGGGTAATTTAGATGTAAATAATGTGGTAACCGTTGAACCAGGAATTTATATCCGTGAAGAAGGGATAGGCATTAGAATTGAAAACGATGTAGTGATAACTGAAAATGGTGTAGTTGATTTAATGGGAGATTTCATCATTGAGGTAGAGGAAATCGAAGCTGCAATGGCGAGATAAACAAGTCTTACTAAGACTACAATTGCCAACCTAATTGGCCTTTAAGCGGAACAAATTTACAGTCATTAAATACTTCCTGCTTTACCTGATTTTCTGAAATCCTAGTGATTCTCAACATTTTCTGGTCTTCCTTAGTTTCACCCACTGGAATTATTAGCCTACCTCCTACCTTTAATTGCTGAACTAATGACTCAGGGACATTGGGTGCTCCTGCGGTTACAATAATACAATCGTAAGGTGCAAATCCTGGTAATCCTAATGAACCATCTCCGTGAAATAACGATATCTTTTGTTCTAGAAGTTGAAAAACATGAGCTGTTTGTTGTAATATCGGAAGTATATATTCTACACTGTAAACTTCTGCCCCCAAAGCCAGCAATACCGCAGCCTGATAACCACTCCCCGTCCCTATTTCAAGCACTTTGTCGCCGCGCGAAACACCAGATAATTGAGTTTGATATGCTACTGTAAATGGTTGGGAAATCGTTTGACCATGATCAATTGGAAATGCAGCATCTCTATATACAAATTGATCAAAATCCTTAGGAAAAAACCACTGCCTTGGAACGGAATCCACTGCATTCAATACAACTTCTGAAGAAATACCTTTGGATCTCAGTTCTTCCACCAAGCGTTTTCTTTGACCCTTTTGAATTAAAGTGTCTACTAAATCTACCTTTCTTATCATGTGTTTAAAAACCGAAAAATTACACTACAATGAAAATATTTTCTTTGTAACACCGCAAAAGTAAGACATGCACAATTCCATTTTAATTGGCTCCAAAAGAAAATCTGAAATTTTCGAAAATTTGTTGGCCAATAACGGCAATTTTAATCTACTAGGATTTATTGATCCAGATGATTCTAGTAACTACAATTTCTTGGGTGATTTTATTGTAGCCATGGAATACGCACAAAAAGCGGACGTATTTTTCGTGGATCGATCGGTTGATGCTTTACCCTTTGATTTAATCGCCAACCTTGTAAAATTCGGTAAGCATATATTCTTCGATGGTTACAGACATTGGGAATTTGGGTGCTGGGAATCATTGCAAAAATACAGCTCAGAATCGGGTTCAATCATTCATTTCTCTCATGTTTTACACAATAAACCACTATTTACTTCGGCGTCACAGTTATTAAAAAAACCAAGATTTATAAAAATCGAAAAATATTGTGTTCCCCCGGTTAATGGTAAATTGTCTGCATGGTTTTTTCAACATCTCTTTCAAGAAATCGACTTAATACTAAGAACCATAAACTCAACAGTAAGAAGCATCCATGCAAGACCCATTTTCCTGTTCGGAAATCAAGCTGATTTATTAAATATTCAGTTAGAATTTAGTAACGATGCCATTGCGGTCATTTCAGTAGGAAGAGCAGTAGAACCGGGTACTTTTGTTATGAACATTTATCAAAAAGATAGGCTGTTTTCCGTAGATTTTTCTGAAAATACACTCAAAGAATTTCGAACGCTTGAAAACACTAGTCAACTTACCCTGCATGAAGAACTTTCCAATGTTATAAACACAGAAAATGATGTTAAACAATTGGTAAAAATTGATAGATCTGTGATGCCCTTTGACCCATGGAAAATGGAGATAAGAAACTTTCAAGAAAATATTGAAAAAAGACTTACACCCATTTCGGGAATCGATAATGGTTTTGAAGTAACATTCTTAGTTGAGCAAATTATAGAGCGTATTCAACGTAAATATCAAGAGGTTTAATTGGTTTTACTTATTTTCGCAATGTGAACCGATTATCCTATCAGCTAATCTTATTTATTTTATTGGTTCTTAGTTTTTCTTCTTGCGAGAAAAAATCTAATCAAACTCCGTCCTTTTTAAGAATTGATAGCATAAACGTAGACGTCCCTGTTTCGCAAGGTAATAACATTCATGAAATTTCAGCTTTGCAAGTTTATGCAAATGGAGATTTTATAGGTTTGTTTGAATTACCACTGAATATACCAATTTTAAAAACGGGTAAGATCAAATTTCAGTTTATACCCTATGTTAAATTGAATGGCAGTAAAAATCAATGGGCACCGCATCGATGCTTTACCTCTAAAGACACCTTACTGGAATTAATTCAATTAAAAACAGCTTCTATTACCCCAACCTTTTTCTTTAAAGACAATGTGATTGTTCGATTTGAAGAGGATTTTAACGACGGTAATTCCAAAATGAAGGCGGTGATTTTAAATAAAGGTGACTCGATTTTTGTGGAGACCCGATCCTTCAATTTAAATGGTAGATTTGAATCAAATACACCGGTCTTTATTGCACGTTTTAATGACCAAGACACTGTCAATTACATGGATTTCGGCACCTTTGAATCCTTTCCCAATATGCCTACAGATGGCAAAAGTGTCCAATTTGATTTTGATATAAAATCGGATTTACCAGTTCAATTATCCATTGTACGAACTGTTAGCGGTGGAATTTCGGAAGTAGTACCCTATTTGTATATAAACTCAACCGAAGGTAAATGGAAACGATTTTATGTAGACTTGGTTCATGAGTTAAGTGGACAATTAGGAACTGTTTCCATCCAATTGCTATTTAGTGCTAATAAACCTGCTGGAAAATTAGTGAATCGTGAAATTTGTTTGGATAATCTGCGTTTAAGTTATTTAAAGTAAAATGAATAAACGCAGACAGCAACTATTACATGTTACCGCCGATTGGATTGCTGCTGCTATTAGTTGGTTAGGTTTATTCTTTTTTAGAAAAAATGTTATTGAGGCAACAAAGCATGGATATGAAATTCCTATCAATCAGGATCAGAATCTGTATTGGGGCTTGATATTAATTCCTATTGCTTGGATAGTATTATACACATTAAGTGGCTATTACAATCATATTTTCAGAAGATCAAGACTAAAAGAACTTGAATTTACATTTAATCATACATTAATCGGAGTAACTGTAATCTTTTTTGCACTCATCTTAGATGATAGTATTAATAGTTACGTTGATTATTATGAATCTGTTGGGGTTTTATTTTTACTACATTTTTCTGCAACTTTACTATTTAGATTAATTGTTTCAACCCAAACCATACATAATATAAAAAATAGGATTTGGGGCTACCCTACATTAATTGTTGGCTGCGGAGATAGAGCAATTAATTTATATCACGAATTAGTATCTCAGAAGAAATCCGAAGGATTTTTCATCCAAGGATTTGTGAAAATTTCTGAAAATTGCTCACAAACATTTTCTTCAGAATTAAAAGCCCTGGGATCTTGGCAAGATTTGCCTTTATTAATAAATCAACTTCATATTGAAGACGTGATTTTATGCCCTGAACCTACCGAAAATAACCAGGTTACGGAAATTATTGATTGTATTCAAAACGAGAATGTACATTTGAAAATTATACCAGATCATTTTAGTTTGGTTCTGGGAATGGTTAAAATGAATAATATTTTGGGAACCATGTTGGTTGAGGTTGACTTTGAGGTAATGCCAACGTGGCAAAAAATAGTAAAAAGAGCTATTGACATTGTGGTTTCCGTTGTTGCTATCATAGTACTAATACCAGTTTTTCTCATTATTGGAATTGCTATAAAAATTGACAGTGAAGGACCAATAATATTCAAACAGGATCGAATAGGATATAAGGGAAAGACCTTTAAAATTCTCAAATTCCGGTCTATGAAGAACAATGCAGAATCCAGTGGAACCCCAAAGCTCAGTCATGATCAAGATGACCGAAGAACAAAAATTGGCATTTTTCTCAGACAAACTCGCTTGGATGAACTACCCCAATTCTTCAATGTTTTATTGGGACAAATGAGTCTAGTGGGACCTAGACCAGAGCGTAGTTTTTTTATTGAACAAATAGTATCCATCGCCCCTATATACCGTAGACTGCATCGCATAAAACCAGGAATTACTTCATGGGGACAAATTAAGTTTGGTTACGCCTCGGATGTAAACGAAATGGTTGATCGTATGAAATACGATATTTTGTATTTGGAAAATATGTCTTTGGGATTAGACTTTAAAATCATGGCTTACACCGCATTGATTATGATTCAAGGTCGAGGAAAATAAACCATTGATAGAATTGGTTGTTATCCATATGTTCCTTATTCTTTATTTTCGAAAGTAGTTTCGCAAAAAACAATGGCAAATACTCCTATTTCTTCCATTTGGCGTTTAGTCCGAATTGAGAAACGAAATATTCGTTATCTCTTTATCTACGCCATATTGGCTGGTGCAATGAGTTTAACCATACCATTAGGTATACAAACAATTGTAGGAATAGTGATGACGGGGAAATTAAGTTCTAGTTGGTACATTTTGGTAGTTGGGATATCCATCTTAGTAGCTTTTTCCGGAATTACCCGTTTGGCTCAGGTTACCATTTTGGACACCCTACAACGAAAATTATTCGTCCGCTATGCTATCAATTTCTCTGAACAATTAAATGATTTTAGAGAGTCCAATGACAATATAACCTTAGAGACTAAATCAACTCGTTTCTTGGACATTGTCACACTTCAAAAGAGTTTTTCAAAACTGGTTTTTGATTTTTCAGGTCAAATGTTACAAATTTTATCTGGAATCACATTGCTTTCAATTTATCATCCCAATTTCCTAATATTAGGCTTTTTCATTGTTATCATTGTCTATTTTGGTTTACAATTTACCTGGAAGTCCGGATTTGAATCTGCGGCTTCTGAAAGTACCTATAAATTTGAAACTTCTGATACGATACGTGAAATGGCAATAGGCGAAATAAATGAAAGCCGAATGCACAAGCTAACACAGAAACTAATTGATAATATCGATGGATACGTGCATTATCGAAATAAGCACTTTTCGATATTAAGAAAGCAAATATTTTTTGCCATTGCGGCAAAGGTTGTATTAACGGCTACCATGTTAATTATTGGAAGCAGTTTATTAATAAATCAAGAAATTACTTTAGGACAGTTTTTAGCTGCAGAAATTTTGATAATTACCTTGTTAGATGGTGTTGAAAAACTGATACTTACCGTAGAATATGTGTATGACGCGGGAATAGCAATTGAGAAACTTGAATGTATTTCTAAATTAAAGGAAGGAGGAAAATCACATGAATAAGTCACTGATCCAAGATAAACTATCGGATTGGCTGTACGATAATGTCTATGTTGGAAAAGGCATCAATAAATTTTTTACGGGTTTGTTGGTACTAGTGATAATTTTTCTATTCCTACCCTGGGTTCAAAATATCGAAACACTAGGAACAGTTACTACATTTCTGCCTGAAGAGCGTCCGCAAGAAGTTCAAACCTTTATTGCTGGTAGAATTGCAAAATGGAAAGTAAAAGAAGGAGATTATGTGAATAAAGGAGATACGATTGCTGTATTGGATGAAATTAATAGCGAATATTTAAACCCAGAATTATTAAATCAAACCGAAATTCAAATTCAAGCAAAGGAACAAAGTGTATTGAGTTATAATTCTAAAATTGGAGCTATCAATAAACAAATAACACAACTAGAATCCAATCGAGATTTGTCATTGCAAAAGGCAAGAAACAAAATTGAACAGGAAGCATTAAAGTTAAAAGCAGAACAAGCAGAATTAATAGCTGCCGTAAAAAATGCGGAAATAGCAAAGAGACAATTTGAACGCGATAGTATTCTTGGTGTTGATGTTTTAAGAAGCCCTGTTGAAATTGAAAATCGAAGAGTAAAATGGCAGGAGGCCATTGCTAAACAGCTAACGCTGGAAGCTAAAGTTAGAATTGCACAAAATGCCTATGAAATGGCTAAAATTGAGTTGCAAAATGTCCGGGCCGACTACGGAGAAAAACTCGCCAAAACCGAAAGTGAGCGATTTTCTGCAATCTCTGGTCAATTAGAAACAGAGGCAGAAATTAGTAAACTAAGAAATACTTATTCCAGTTATTCGATTCGAAATGGCTTTTACATCATTACAGCTCCTCAATCGGGTTTAATAACACAAACTTTAATTAGGGGTTTAGGAGAAACTGTAAAGGCCGGTGACCCAATTTGTACGATTGTACCAGGTGGAGCTACATTAGCCGTTGAAATGAAAGTAAAACCAGTGGATTTACCGTTATTCCAACGAGGCGAAGACGTTCAATTTATTTTCGATGGATGGCCAACAATTGTTTTTTCTGGTTGGCCGGCTGCAACCTATGGTACCTTCCCGGGTACGGTTTATGCAATCGATAATGCAATAGACGCTAATGGAGAATATAGAGTTCTGGTTAAACCAAATTTTGATAAAAAGAAATGGCCAAAAGAACTGCGCGTTGGAGTTGGAGCAAGAGGTTATGTGATGTTAAATCGCGTACCTGTATGGTATGAAATCTGGAGAAATATCAATGGATTCCCATCTGATTTTTATAAATCATCCGAACAGCAAGACAGTAAATTTCGTAAAAAGTCCTCTTCATGAGATTTTTTAAATCCATAGTATTTTCAGCCCTGGGAGTTTTCTTTCCCATTTCAATTTTTGCTCAGTCTGCACCTAATTTTGAAAAAGTAGAAGTTCGATTGGTTGATCTTATTGATCGAGTTATTGAATTTCACCCACTCATTAAATCGGCAAATTTAGAAATCAATAAGGGCAAAGCTGAGTTACTTCGATCAAGAGGTGCATTCGACCCTACCATTACCTTTCAGCAAAACCAAAAAAACTATGGTAATGTTCCCTATTATCAAATTCAGAACTTTGCTCTAGAGAGTCCAACAAGAACAGGAATTAAATTTCAAATGGGAACGGAATACAGTACTGGGCAGTACTTAAATCCCATGGACAACGCAGGAAAAGCTGGCACTCAATATTCCGGAGTGAGTATACCCGTTTTGAGAGATTTGTTAATTGATAAAAAACGAGCAGATTTCCAAAAAGCTAAAACCTTAAAAACCATGAGTTTCTGGGAACGTGAATTGATGGTAAATGAACTTTTAAATGAATTAGTACAACACTATATAGATTGGCAAATTTGGACCGAAAGCAGTAATAGGATTGAATTGATGATATCCAATGCGGAGAATAGACAAAATGGATTAAGAAAGTTATTTCGAGCAGGAGCATCTAATACCGTTGATACGTTAGAAACATATGTTCAACTTGAACAGTACAGAGCGAAATTAATTGAGATTCAATGGAAGCAACTTAAAGCTAAAATGATGATTAATTCTTGGTTATGGGCAGAAAACAACACACCCATAGAGTTAACTCAAAACAGTATTCCAACACGCTGGGACTTAGAACAATTGGACTCTTTATGTTTTTATAGTTTTAACAACTTTTCAAACTCTACTGGTTTGGAAAATCTGCCATTGCCTCCGGAATTGAATTTACTTCAAAATTCAATTAGTTTAAGTAAAATAGACCTTAACTATAAGACAAACAACTTATTACCAACTTTAGATTTAAAATATCAGTATTTACAAACTCTCAATAATTTCGATTTTTCAACGATTGGGAATTTTAATACTAATAATCGATTTGGGATTCAATTTAGCAGTCCTTTGATTTATCGAGAAGCTCGAGGAGATTATCAATTAGCAAAATATAAATTTCAACAATTAGAATGGAAATATCAATCCAAACAACGCGAGTTTTTCATTAAAATACAGACTCAATATAACGAGATTAGCGTTAGTAAAGGGTTATATTCCAAATGGGTTGAAATTGGCACAGAATTAACGGATTTATACAATCTAGAAACACGCAGATTTGAAGCGGGTGATGCTAATTTTTTCATCGTAAATACCAGAGAAATGAGGGCATTAGATGCTCAATTAAAAGCGTTGGAGTATAGAAAAGAATATTTAGAGAATTGCAATGATTTTCTAAACTACACTGGGTGGTATAGCAAAATTTTTATCACCAATTAATAGAAATACAAAATTAGATAATTAAAAGTTGTCTATCGCTGATAATTTGATCGTTTATTTTATGTAATTATAGGGTTTTTTCGTTAGTAATAAGTGGATAATTGAAATCAATTAACCATCGTATACCCGCGTTTGCAAGTTATATTTACGGAATATTAATTCTTTAATAAATAAACGATGTCTGAAGAAAACAAAAGTAATTACGGTGCGGAGAATATTCAGGTTTTAGAAGGCCTTGAAGCGGTACGTAAACGACCAGCCATGTATATTGGCGATATCGGACCGAAAGGATTGCACCATTTAGTATATGAGGTAGTAGACAATAGTATAGATGAAGCATTGGCCGGACATTGTAACGACATTAAAGTTACAATTCTACCTGGAAATGCTATTCGTGTTATAGATAACGGTAGAGGTATTCCTACCGGTATGCACCCAAAGGAAAAAAAGAGTGCATTGGAGGTTGTAATGACCGTTTTACACGCGGGGGGTAAATTTGACAAAGATACCTATAAGGTTTCTGGAGGTTTACACGGTGTAGGTGTAAGTTGTGTTAATGCATTATCCACGCATCTAAATGTTCGTGTTTTTCGTGAAGGAAAAATCTTTCAACAAGAATATCAAATCGGAAAACCCTTGTACGATGTAAAAGTAATTGGGGAATCCGATCAACGTGGAACGGAAGTTACATTTCAACCGGATGATACCATATTCCAAGCGACGGAGTACAACTTCGAGACGTTGCAAAACAGATTACGTGAATTAGCTTATTTGAATAAAGGCATCCGATTGTCTCTAACAGATGAACGCGAGGCGCAAGAAGATGGTACTTTCCGCACCGAAATATTTTACAGCGAAGGCGGATTAAAAGAGTTTATCAGTTATGTTGACGGAACACGTGAAAAATTAATTCCTGAGCCAGTATATTGTGAAAGTGATAAATATGGTATTCCAGTAGAAATTGCCTTTCAGTACAATACGGGTTATGCAGAAAATCTGCATTCTTATGTGAATAATATTAACACCATTGAAGGGGGTACCCACGTTGCTGGTTTCCGAAGGGCGCTAACAAGAACGTTAAAGAGTTATGCCGAAAAGCAAAAATTACTAGATAAGTTAAAAATAGAAATTAGTGGAGAAGATTTTCGCGAGGGATTAACTGGAGTTATTTCGGTTAAAGTTGCTGAACCACAGTTTGAAGGACAGACAAAAACTAAGTTAGGCAACAATGAAGTAATGGGTGCCGTTGACCAAACGGTTGCCGAAATGTTAGCCAACTATCTAGAAGAAAACCCAAAAGAAGCCAAGATCATCGTTGATAAAGTTGTATTAGCAGCTCAAGCACGTGCTGCGGCTAGAAAAGCTCGAGAGATGGTTCAGCGTAAAGGTGCAATGAGCGGAATGGGCTTACCTGGCAAATTATCCGATTGTTCTAAGACCGATGCATCTGTTTGCGAAATATTTTTAGTTGAGGGAGATTCCGCTGGAGGAACAGCAAAACAAGGTCGAGATAGAGAATTCCAAGCAATTCTTCCCCTTCGCGGAAAAATTTTAAATGTAGAAAAGGCTTTAGAGCATAAAATTTACGATAATGAAGAGGTTCGAAATATGTTTACCGCCTTGGGAGTACATATTGCAACCAATGAAGAAGGGGATAAAGAGTTAAACTTAGACAACCTACGTTATCATAAAATTGTAATTATGACGGATGCAGACGTGGATGGTAGTCACATTCGTACCCTAATACTCACTCTATTCTTCCGATATATGAAGAAACTAATTGAAAGTGGGCATTTATATATTGCTACCCCACCCTTATACTTAGTTAAAAAAGGAAAAGATTTTAAATATTGTTGGGACGATGTTCAACGTGATGCAGCAATTAAAGAATTAGCCAAGGAAGGTAAAGAAGATTCTGTGAATGTTCAGCGATACAAAGGTTTAGGTGAAATGAATGCAGAACAATTATGGGAAACAACCATGGACCCATCAAGAAGAACCTTAAAGAAAGTGACGCTTGATAGTGCTGCTGAAGCAGATCGTGTATTCTCTATGTTAATGGGTGATGATGTACCACCAAGAAGAGAATTTATTGAAACTCACGCTAAGTACGCTAAAATCGACGCTTAATTCGACGCTTAATTCGATATCTCTACATATCATTAATACTGAATGGCCCTCGATAGGGCCATTCTTTTTATCCATTGTAATGGAATTAATGCAATCAACAAGCTCAAGATCAGCAATCCGAAATTCACCATCAAAACATAAAACCAATTAAATTCTACCATAACGTGTGAAACAAAGTAAATAGACTGATTTAGTTTAATTAATTGGTAATTATCTTGGATCCAACAAAGAAAAAAAGCAATTATATCGCCGATACTGATACCTAAAGAAATGATTACGATTGCTTGCCAGAGAAACACTCGTTGCACGGCATGTACATCGGCCCCTAAAGCTTGAATCAAACCAATAAATTTTATTCTTTCAAAAATTAATATCAATAAAATTGTAGTAACCGCAATAAAGCAAACAATTGCCATCAATATAAGAATAACCCAAACATTAGTATTTAAAATTGACAGCCAATCATAAATCTGCCTGTGAAAAAACCTTGAAGTATTTAAACGCAAATCGCCAGCGGGCACAGCAAGCTTCAACTCATCGAACAATTGTAATTCCTGTCCATCGTTGGCCCAAACTTCCATTTTTGTAATAGAATTAGAATCCGGTAAAAATCCACTAACAAGGGATTGATCTATATAAATAATTTGCTGATCAATTTGATCAATTCCTGTTTCAAAAATACCTACTATTTCAAGTCGTTTTGGTCTTGGCCTTACTGTTCTAAGCGAATCTTCATTCTTAAAAAATACAAGAGTTATTAAACTCCCTGTATCCACTTTTAATCGTGATGCTAACTCTTTAGAAATCCAAACCCAATTTTGCCCCTCAATAGTGCTTGTATTTTGTTTTATAATAAAAGGTTGTAGAATCGATTTCACTTGTGTAAAATCCATTCCATTAGCTACTACCCCATCTAAATCTTCTTCACCTTTAATAATAGAAGCCTTTGAACAAGAAATTGTCCAATTCTTAACATGCGTACTGTTAACCAGTACTTTTTCGATATTTGAACCTTTTTCTCTAATAAAAGGAATGGGTTCGGCATTTTCTAGATTTGCTGCATTGTCTATAATGAAATCGCCATGTAGTTGAATTACCTTTTGTTTAATTCCTTGTTGAAATCCTCTTACAGTAGAAATTGTAATAATCATTACACAAACACTCAATGCAACGGCGGAAATAGCCAAAATCATCATATTTTTGGAAAAGGTTTGGTTTTTATTTTTGACCAAACGAAAAGCAACCCATCTTTCCCAAGAATTCATGATGTTCAAAGGTAAACAACAACTACATATTCTCGTAACCACGGCCCTTTTTCTTTGCCTATTTTTTGAGACAAAATATGCGCACGGTAACACCTGTATATCCAATAATGAAATAAAACCTAACCCTCCGGCAATACAAACTGGTGCCGAACAATTTTCACAATATATTTGGAGATTAAAGGGTAAACGTGTAATGGTAATAGCCAATCAAACATCGGTTGTCAACGGTGTCCATTTGGTTGATACTCTTTTAAAATATGGAATAAAAATTACTGGTGTTTTTGCACCTGAACATGGATTTCGAGGAACCGCAGCTAATGGAGAACATGTTTCGAATCAAATCGATGCAAAAACGGGACTTCCCATTTATTCACTCTACGGTTCAAATTACAAACCTACAAAAGCGCAGTTGGAAAACTGTGATGTATTATTATTTGATATTCAAGATGTTGGAGTACGATTTTACACATATTTAACAACTATGCACTTCGCAATGCAAGCCTGCAGCGAAAATCATAAAACATTTATAGTACTTGATCGGCCGAATCCCAATGGATACTTTGTAGATGGACCGATTCTTCAAAAAGGATTGGAAAGTATGGTTGGAATACACCCGATTCCATTAGTCCATGGTATGACCCTGGGTGAGCTTTCTTATATGATTCTTGGAGAACGTTGGCTTCCTATTACCATTCCAAGTACTGGAAATAAAAGTAAAACACCCTCTAAAAATCCTGTACCCGTTATTAAAACAGACATCTACGACAGTCTTAATCTTATTGTGGTTCCTTGTAAAAATTGGATCCGTAACCAACGATATTCAGTATCCATCCCACCATCACCTAATTTACCTACGGATAATAGCATATTGTTATACCCCTCACTGGGTTTATTTGAGGGAACAGTAATGAGTATGGGAAGAGGAACGAGTAAACCATTTGAATGTTTCGGGGCACCTTGGTTAAAACAAGGCAGTTACACCTTTACACCTGCAGATATACCTGGTAAAGCCATTAATCCACCTTATGAAAATCAAATATGCAGAGGAGTCCTGCTTTCTGATTTTGGTCCTTCCTATTTACATAATTTCAAACATATTTATTTAGAATGGTTAATTATGTTGTATGATGAATGTCCGGACAGTATTAAATTCTTTAACCCCTTTTTTACTAAATTGATTGGCAATAAAGAGGTTCAAAAAATGATTGAGTCAGGTAAAGATGCTAATTATATAAGAAATACATGGACCAATGACATCGAAGCATTTGAAAATAAAAGAAGGAAGTATCTGTTATATCCCTAAGGATTTAAAAGATACTTCCTTCAATTTAATTTAATTCTCAGCTACGTTATTTTATCTCGAATGTATTCATGAAAGCTGTAGTAAAGTTACCGTTGATAAAATCCTCGTTTTCCATCAGTTGTATATGCAATGGAATAGTAGTTTTCACTCCTTCAACAATAAATTCTCCTAACGCTCTTCTCATTTTAACGATAGCTTCTTGCCTTGTTTGAGCGGAAACAATCAATTTCGCAATCATTGAATCGTAATATGGAGGAATAGTATATCCTGCATAAATATGAGTATCAACGCGTACGCCGTGTCCACCAGGCCTATTCAAAGATGTGATTTTACCAGGTGACGGTCTGAAGTTATTGTAGATATCTTCCGCATTAATCCTACATTCAATGGCATGCTTTGTAGGTTCATAATCTTTACCGGAAATCGGCTGACCCGCAGCAATCAAAATTTGCTCTTTCACCAAATCATAATTGATTACTTCCTCAGTAACCGGGTGTTCTACTTGGATTCGAGTATTCATTTCCATAAAATAGAAATTTCGGTGTTTATCCACCAAGAACTCTACAGTTCCAACCCCTTCATAATTAATAATTTGTGCTGCGGCTTTAGCTGCTGTACCCATTTTTGCTCGAAGTTCAGGAGTCATGAATGGAGATGGTGTTTCCTCCAATAATTTCTGATGTCTGCGTTGAATACTACAATCTCTTTCACTCAAGTGACAAACTTTACCATATTGGTCTCCAGCGATTTGAATTTCAATATGTCGAGGCTCCTCGATATATTTCTCCATATACAAACCATCATTCCCAAAGGCGGCACCGGCTTCTTGTTTAGCACTATTCCAATTAGGTTCTAGTTCATCTTCATTCCAAATAATACGCATTCCTCTACCGCCGCCACCAGCAGTAGCCTTTATTATTACTGGATAACCAATTTCTTTTGCGATTTTTTTACCTTGTTCTATACTTTCTAAAAGACCATCGGAACCTGGAATTGTTGGCACCCCAGCCTTCTTCATTGTATCTTTAGCATTACTTTTATCTCCCATAGAATCAATTTGCTCAGGAGTTGCCCCGATAAACTTGATACCATGATCTCTACAAAGTGCACTAAATTTACTATTTTCACTTAAAAAACCATAACCTGGATGTATTGCATCGGCATTAGTTATTTCAGCAGCAGCGAGTAAACGAGACATATTCAGATAACTGTCTTTACTTTGCGGTGGACCAATACAAACTGCTTCATCGGCGAACCGAACATGCAGACTATCTCTATCCCCAGTAGAGTAAACAGCCACGGTTTTAATTCCCATTTCTTTGCATGTACGAATTATTCGTAATGCAATCTCACCGCGATTTGCGATCAGAATCTTCTTAAACATGATATTTAAGCGGGTTCCACTAAGAACAAAGGCTGATCATATTCTACCGGTGTAGCATTATCAACCAAAACCTTGACTATTTTACCAGAAATCTCAGATTCAATTTCGTTAAACAACTTCATGGCTTCGATAATACAAACTACTTTACCAGGCTTTACGTCGTCGCCAACATTAACAAATGAGGGTGAATCTGGATTAGGTGTACGATAAAAAGTACCTACCATGGGTGATTTAATTGTTATTAAATTATCAGATTTCGCTACTGCAGGTGCTGCAGTCTCAGGTGCAATCGCAGAAGGTGCAGGTGCTGCAACGGGTACTGCGGAAATAGGCATTGTAGCAGGCTGAGAAACTGCAGTGTGTACTATCTGAGCGGTTGCAGCTGTTTGATTTTTCTTAATGGCAATTTTGAAATCTTTTTGACTGATTTCTACTTCATCAACTCCGCTTGTTGATACGAATTTGATTAATGCTTGAATTTCTTTTAAGTCCATAAAGGATAAAATTTAGTTTGGCAAAATAAGGGTAAAATCACCTAAAACGGGCAAAAATTGGTTTTTTTAAGTGTTTTTTTAACAAAAACAAGCCAATTTTCATGAAAATCGGCTTGTTTTTACAATTTTAAAACTCAGGAGTTATCAGTGGTTTAAACTTCTTTGCGGAAGGCTTATTAATTATAGTTATATTTATTCCACCCTGAATTAAGGCTTTAGCTATTCCAACCTCTGCATAATACCCCAAACCACCCGCAATTTTACCTGCGCAACCCAACGTTAAATCCCCCCCTGGCGTTGTAAATCCAATGAATGGTATGGTTAAATCAAAATCTGAAAATCCTTTTACCGGATTATTCACACTCCCATCAATAGAATTAAATCGAAAACCCATACTAATTCCAATGTATGGATCAAAATTTTCTGAAGGTGCAAAATGTAGATTATAACGTAAATTTAATGATTGCGTTCTGTATTTAATTGTTACCTCAGTAGGCACAAATTTTTGCAACTCAGCACTAAAAAAGGAATCTGTTTTCAAGGTAGCATTTACATCTACTCCAGCTTGAGCATAATTAATTGCTAATCCAGAATGATGAGTTAACATCTTCTCGACCTTGAAGAACGCATTTCTGCGTTTATCCAATGTAAACTCTGCGTATTGTTGTCCAAAATCCAATAGCCAATACATTGTATTGACTGTACCTAGGCCGGCAGAGAATCTATAGTTCCAAATAGGCGGTTGCCGTTCCTTTTTTCCTTTTTTTAAAGCATCAACGTAAGGGTAATCACTAAAAGAAGGACTAAAAACCACCTCAGTAATATTGTTGATAGTTTTAGATGTATCAATTGAATTTGCATTCAGATCCAAACAGTATAACAGTGCAATAAATACGGAGGTTGAAATTTTCATAATTAAGATACTAAACCAAAATATTACAATGGAATATTTCCATGTTTTCTTTTTGGTGCGTTTTTAACTTTATTCTGCAACATTTCAAAAGCAGCTATTAAACGTCCTCGAGTTTCTTCAGGCAAAATCACTTCATCAACAAATCCTCTGGCTGCGGCTCTATATGGATTTGCAAATAAATCTCCGTATTCTTTTTCTTTCTCTTTCCATGCCGATTCTCTATCTGCAGCCGCATCAATTTGTCGTTTAAAAATAATTTCTGCAGCTCCTTTAGCACCCATTACAGCAATTTCTGCAGAAGGCCAAGCAAAATTCATATCGGCTCCAATATGCTTACTATTCATTACATCATAGGCTCCACCATATGCTTTTCTCGTGATTACTGTAATCCTAGGAACCGTTGCCTCACTAAAGGCATATAATAATTTTGCACCATTTGTAATTATAGCATTCCATTCTTGATCTGTACCAGGTAAAAACCCAGGTACATCTTCAAATACTAATAATGGAATATTAAAAGCATCACAAAAACGAACAAAACGAGCACCTTTTTGACTGCTATGAACATCTAAAACACCGGCTAAAAAAGCAGGCTGATTAGCAACAATACCAATAGACCTACCCGCCAAGCGTGCAAAGCCAACAACAATATTTTCTGCAAAATTCTTATGTACTTCAAAAAAGGAATGATCATCCACTACTTTTTCGATGACCTCTTTGATATCATAGGGTTGATTGGGGTTCTCTGGAATAATATCCATCAAACTTGGTCTATTTTCATTCCCATTAGAATGATATGGCAAATTAGCTGCTCTTTCCTCACAATTTTGAGGCATATAGCTAATTAATTGTCTAATCGATTGAATGCAGGCCACCTCGTTTGGTGCTGTAAAATGTGCTACTCCACTTTTACTACCATGAACCGATGCACCACCCAATTGCTCACTACTAACATCCTCGTTAGTAACTGTTTTTACTACATTCGGCCCAGTAACAAACATATAACTGGTATTTTCAACCATGTAAATAAAGTCTGTTAACGCAGGAGAATACACTGCTCCCCCAGCACATGGGCCCATAATTGCGGAAATTTGAGGAATCACCCCACTGCTCTGCACGTTTCTATAAAATATGTCGGCATATCCACCTAGTGACACTACGCCCTCTTGAATTCGGGCTCCTCCAGAATCATTTAAACCAATAATGGGTGCACCATTTTGGGTGGCTAAGTCCATTACTTTACAAATTTTTTCTGCATGAGTTTCACTTAACGACCCACCAAATACAGTGAAATCTTGTGAGAATACATACACTATGCGACCATCAATTTTCCCGTAGCCTGTAACTACACCATCTCCTAATATTTGCTGCTTGTCTATTCCAAAATCACTGGAACGATGTGTAACAAATGCGTCGATTTCATAAAATGTACCTTCATCTAGCAATAATGAAATTCGCTCTCTGGCTGTTAATTTACCCTTTTTATGCTGAGCATCTATTCTTTCTTTCCCACCGCCTAATTGCGATTCCTCTCTTTTTTGCAATAACAAATCTCTTCGATTATTCATCGTAGCAAATTTAGTGTGTTAAATAATGATAATAATAAGAAATTATTTATCCGATAAGGCTCCCAAATCAAACAAGAATGAGAATCTCATTTGGTTTTGAAGAGGATGTCTACGTACAAATGGAACTAAGTAAGCTGCATCTATGGTGATTGTTTGATATTTAATACCAAAACCTAAGGTACCATATTGCCTACCACCCTTCTCACGTGCTTCATAAAACACACCTCCGCGGATGGTGAACTGATCGTTGTATGTATATTCCATTCCACCTGACAACATATACTCATTGAGTTCTTCTTTCATACCACCTGGAGCATCATAAAAAGACTGAACCATTCCTTGAACCACGTTTACATTTGGATCTCTACCTGCCAATAAAATCCTGTCACCAGTTGAAGAAACTGAATCACCGCCATCCCATTTTTGTACATAATACGGTCTAGTTGGCACAAGAAGTTTATTGATATCGGCATAAATACTGATTTTGTTATAATCATCAATATCGGTTGTGTAACCAACTCCTAATTTCAAGTTTGTAGGAATGAAATCCAATTTCTCTCTAGATGAATAAGTCATCTTCGAGCCAATATTTTGGATATTTATTCCAGCTTTCAATTTATCATATTTATTACCGTTTTTAATCTCAGTCTTATATGTAAAGTTAATATCCCCTGCTCCACCTAAGGCCGCTTTGTAATCAATTCCACCAATAGCTCTGTTTCCTGTTAAATTAGAGTAAATGAATCTCAAATTAACTCCCCATGCAAAATTCTTATTTAACTTTATGGCAACTCCACCGTCTAATGAAAATTCATTTGGGTTAAAATTACCTGTAGCATTACCGTCGATGTCGGTAAACTGAATATTTCCTAGAGAAAAATATCTAAATGAACCGCCAATAGCAACATTGTCACCCATTTTACTGTAACCGGATAAGTAACTAAATCCAACATCATCTACAATTTGTCTCAACCACGGAGCATAGGACAACGAGAACCCTGTTTTTTCATTGGCAAAAACAAGATTTGACATATTCCATGACACACTATTAGCATCGGGTCTAAAGAGTGCAACACCAACATCGCCCATGGCCGCTGATCTACTATCGGGTGTGATCGTTAAAAACGGAACCATTGTGGTAATTGCGTTTAACTCATTGGCTAACTTCCCAGTGAGATCTTTAGTACCAATTTGAGCCCTAGTGCTGGGAATTATAGCCCCTAACGCTATTGCACTTGAAAGAATATATTTACCTAAAGAATTCATCATCAACTTTGGCAAAAATATAGGATTGAAATCAAGCATCCTAATTCTATTGGGTATAAATGTCATTGAAGTATAGATTATATATCGATTATTTATTTGGATTATATATTATTTTGCCTCCGATAGTAGATTGCAGACCATCGGCAGTTGAAATGAAAATTTTATAAAAGTAAATACCTTGGGATACTTGTTGTGAACCTGCTAGTGTTCCAGTTTTAGGTAATACTCCCTCGAGATTGATAACTGAATTAGCAAAAGCAGCCTCAATATTTATATCTCCTTTTCCAACCATTTCTCCTTTTAAATCGGTGATTTGCCATTCAATTTTAAGATCTTCACCCGGAAGTGAATGATTAAACCACAACTTACTTTCATCGGTAATTGGATTTGGACGAACACCAAAATCATTAATTTTCAATTGCCTTCCAGGGGTTACGATTCCCACGGTTTCCCCCGATCCAAAATTGTTAAAAATATCCCAAACTTTACAACGGAAACTGTGATGTCCTGGTTCTAAATCTACCAATGGGACTGTAAGCGTTCCCTTTTTAAACGAATTAACATCATACTGAAAATACTGATTAACTACAATTGTTTTTTCATATTCTGTACCTTCGTCGATAACTAATACCATATCTCTCCCTATTCCTGAACCAGTAGCATTTATACCATTTTCATCATAAATCCGTGCTATAAAATCAACATTTTTTGAAATCGTTGAACCAGAAACATAAGAGGTATCCTGTAAATATGCCTGTACAACCGGCCCCAACGAATCCACTTCATTTAGTTTTAAACTTGAACCTAATAAAAAGTTCCACCCCCCCGTGGCATCAGTAACATTATTGTGAGCATAAAAAATTGCTTTTCCTACGCCTACTTGGTATGATATATCCTTTGGCACGACGAATACAACAGTATATGACCCATTAATTACTGAGACTTGACCATTGAAAATAACGGAATTTTGTTCTTCAAACGTAATTTTTGCACCATTATTATCATTATCTAAAGTGAATTGGCTAATTGGCTTATCAAAGATAGTTACCCATAAATTACCGTTAAAATCATTCATTAGACCTTTACCTCTTTCCTGAATGTGACCTTTCAATGTTACAATTTCAAACGCTTTCAGGGTATCTACGAAAGTATTAAAATCTTTAGCTTGAACTGAATCTACCACGATTAAATGTTCAGGAAAAGCTAATTTCATACTGGCATCTCCCATCAATGCAAATTTTTTATCGTCATCTGTCTTGTTAGGTCTATTTTTCAACTTTTGAAAAACATCCCCAACCGTTGGAATGGGATCGTTTGGACCAGGAAATCCGTATTGAGTCCAGAACGCCCTGTTTATTGCTGAGTTTGACGGAACATAAACCAAACGAGTAGTAGTTAAAGAAGCGATTGCTCCCCCATTGGGATTCAATACAGCTAATTCACCTGCACTTTGAAAATTTGGATCATCGTATTTAGTAAATTCACAAGTAGCTGTAAATAACACGGGCATGCGGTATTCGTTCCTCCAACTTTTGATAGTCGGAATGTCAAGTAATGATTCCTGTCCTAATCCTTTTTCTCCACCATGTCCTTGGTAATTAATAAATAAACTACCTTCAGTGATCTTTGTATTCAATGTATTGGTAAAGTCGGGATATCGTTCGCTATTACCATTGACAATTTGTTTGAATGCATCAGCATATACCTTTTGAATTCTTGCACTTGGGTTATTCTGATTAATGTATTTTGAATATTCTTCACTTTGATTTACAAATTCGGTTTCCCACACTTGATCTGCATCATCGCTAGTAAAAACGATATTGTTTCTCCAAGGACCAAGGGATTTTTTGCTATCGTATCGAATGAGTTTATCCACAAAACCGTTGGCTTCTTCTAGCGTGCGGGCAGGTATTCTACCTACCGACACCCCTAATTTATCACTTCTAGAGATTTCCGGATCACCTTGCCTTGGTTCAGTGTATGCGATATACTCATCCAAACAGAAAATAACTGCCGGAGAATGGCCAAAGGACTGATAAATTGGAACCCTATTGGTGTTGTTCTGAATTCGATCCAACATATCATAACTTGCAGCTCCCATTAATGTAACATACCTGAAATTAGCGTTATTTTTGTCCGATTGCTGCTTAAGCCAACGAATACAACGTCGAATTGCAATTAAATCGGCTTGTCCACCTGAAAACTCATTATAAATATCTTGCGGCGTAACAACTTTTACAATCTTAGACTGACTTCTGCGTAAATCTGCCAATCGGTTAGCCGCAGATAACAATGATTCGTGTGTTATTATTAATAAATCAGGAACAACTGATGGGGTAAACAGTGAACCTTTCTTAAAATGCTCAATAAAATTAGGGGTTTTCGCCGTAGATTCGTCAAATAACACAAATTCAGTTTTATTCGCATTAGAAGGAATGATTATTTGGCATTCAGAACCCATCTGATTGATTTTCCATTCCTCTGGATTTAAATTATTTGAAACATTCCAAAATCGAAGCTGTTTACCGGTTGAATTTTGTGCTTTTATCAAAAAAGATTCACTTGAATTTATCCAGGCATCATCCATTAGGATCAATGGTGTTCCTGTAAATTCAATCTTTTTTCTCCCCGTAATCCTTATGTAATCTAGATACACCGATGATTTTGAATTGGGTCTTACCAAACGTAAAGAAATGTCTAACCGTTGATTTTCAACCGGCACTACATAATTCCTATTGTTCAATTTGTATTTATCGTAACTACCTACATTCAATGCCGACAGGCTTAAGGTATCTCGAACGCGATTTAATGAAGAATACAATGTTGCATTTGACTCTTCAATAGCGCTACCAGTAGCAACTTGCACTTGGACCGTATCTAATCCATTTGGCAATGAAAAATTAAAGTTACGAGATAAGGTTTCATTCCCCAGGCGTTCACCCATCCAAATCCTTCCCATACCATTTAAATTTACAATATCAGAATCGTGGACATAAGCCCAAATTGATTTATCTATAACTTTATTTGGAATTTCAACGGATTGATATTGGATTATTCTTTTTGCTGGTGTTGAGTTAAAACCAAAAATAGCGTGTGTTTTAATTGAATATATATTTTTATAGTGTACGACTGAAGACGAAGAATTGGTAAAACCTTTTGACCCAGTAATGTAAAACAGAAAATAATCTCCAGGTCCCCACTGATTATCAGTCCCTTTAACAATCATCATTGGAATTTCTTCTGTTTGAGCAATTACTGAATCAGGATTTATTGAAGGCAGAATATTCCCTTGAATCCCCAATAAATGATAATTATCTGGACTGTTTTGCGATGGGTTCAATCCCCAAGCTTCAATATTTTCGTATGTGATTTTATATATATTGGTTTGATCAAAACTCAATTTCACCCAACTGCCATTGTCAAACCATCGAGATTGTGCAATGGATTGTGACAGCAAACAAAATAGAAAAAGAAATATTGTTACACACCGATTTATCATAATCAACTCTAAAATTACGAAATTTAATCAGATTTATTGTCTAAGTGACGTTAGTATGACAAAATTCCCCAACTTTTTTTTAAAAATTGCAATTATTCAATAATTCTAATAATAAATCGTTTTTATTTGTACTTTTGTTAGTTGTCAATCATATGAACAGAACATTACGTGCACTTGGATTTGGTTTTGCTGCAGCTATAACGTTGCAGTTACAAGCCCAAGATCCTGAATTGTCACAATTTTATGCTTCTCCTGTCTACACGAATCCAGCGCTTGCAGGTTCTGCTGTGTGTAGTTATGGAGCAGCTGGTAGAATCGCATTAAATTATCGAAATCAATGGCCTAACCTACCAGGAACTTTTCGTTCTTTCGCTGCATCTTGGGACCAACATATCCCAGCCGTAGGTGGTGGTTTAGGAGCGATGGTATTCCATGATATTGCTGGAACAGGCTTATTAAGCACAACTAGTGTAAGTGGAGTATATTCATACCTATTACAATTAGACAGGAGACAACGTATGTTCATGCGTTTTGGTTTACAAGGATCACTTGTAAATAAATCGTTGGATTGGAGTAAATTAAGGTTTTCGGATCAAATTGACCCCACTCAAGGATTTGTTAACGCCACAGGAGAACAACCACCAAGTTTAACTAAAACATACTCCAACTTCAACGCAGGTTGGATAATGTATACACAGAAGTTTTACATTGGATTTGCTGCACACAACATTACCGAACCTGGATGGAGTTTCTTTGAAAACCCAGATGAAGTGCATCCCCGAAGATTTACTGTACATACTGGCGGTGTAATTCCTATGTCTAGAAGTAGATTTGAACAAAACAACTTCTCACCTAATATGTTATTCATGAAGCAGCGTAACTTCACTCAAATGAATATCGGTTTTTACGCAAACAAAGGACCATTGGTAACGGGTTTGTGGTTTAGACAAACCTTTGGACAGCAGAAAAATCCAGATGCCATCATTATGTTAGTTGGATTTAGAAAAGATAGATTTAAGTTTGGATACAGTTATGACTTTACTGTAAGTGATGGTAGAACTGCTATTCCTTCTAGCCATGAAATTAGTGCAACTATTGACTGGTGTGTTCCTCCAGGAAGACATCCATTTAAACCATTACGTTGTCCAGAATTTTAAACTTACAAATATTGTATTAATAAAAACCCGAGTAACTTCGGGTTTTTTTCTGCAAAAAATGGAAAAAAACATTACATTTGCCAATAATACAGAATATCTGTCGTTATAATAAACAAATAATTCACACCGTGTTACAGAAAAACAATGCATGGATGATGGCCGCAGCAGCGATAATCGGATTCGCTGGATGTGCACGCCAACCGGTAAGTAAGACTACGGGTCAGACTTACAATGATCCCAAGTGGGGCGGTTTTTACAACCCTAAGTACAAAGGCCAAGAAACTGGTCCAGGTTTAGTTTTGGTTGAAGGTGGTTCGTATACTATGGGTTCTACGGAATTCGACCTTTTACACAACAACGACAACACTGAAAGAACAGTAACAGTAAATTCTTTTTACATGGACGAAGCCGAAATCAGCAACCAACAGTACAAAGATTACGTTTATTGGCTTGGAAGAACGTTTGTATCTTATCCTGAAGTGTATCAAAAAGCTCTGCCTGATTCATTATGCTGGAGAAGACAATTAGGATTTAACGAACCTTTCGTTGAATATTATTTCCGCCATCCGTCTTACAAAGACTATCCAGTTGTAGGGGTAAGTTGGAAACAAGCATCTGAATTTGCTCAATGGAGAACGGATCGAGTAAACGAGTACATTTTAGATCGCGAAGGTATTGTGATTTTCAAAATTGAAACCGATGCGGTTGACGACAACAATTTCAATACACGCGCTTATTTGGCAAACCAGTTTGATTTTGTATCAAAAAATAAAAAGTCACCATTAAAAGACTACAGTAAAAAGAAAAACAAAGACCAACGTAGACAAAAGGCCATAATGGAAGATGGTATATTATTACCAGAATATCGCCTACCTACGGAAGCAGAATGGGAATATGCAGCCCAGAACAATATTGGTGAAGTAAACTTTACTAATATCGACCAAAAGAAAATATACGGTTGGACAGACTACACCGTTAGAATCAAAGATCAAAAAGAAAATGATCGTGGTAAAATTCGTTTGAACGCAATGGTTGGCAAGGGTGATATGGGTGGTATTGCAGGTGGTTTGAATGACGCAGGTTTTGTGCCAACTCCAGTTTATAGCTACTGGCCAAATTCATATGGTCTTTATAACATGGAGGGTAATGTTGCTGAATGGACTATGGATGTTTATCGTCCTCTATCTTTAGAAGATTTTGATGAGTTCATGCCTTTCCGTGGTAATGTTTTCAAAACGCTGGTTTTAGATCAATATGGTGCTATTGTAGATAAAGATAGCTTGGGTCGATTAACCTACCGTGATGTTACTGAAGCGGAAAATGTAAATCGTAGAAACTACAAGAAAGCGGATAATATGGGCTTTAAAGATGAATTAAACTATAACTCAGGCGAAATGACTTATGATTATGGTGTAACTTCATTAATAAACAATAAAGCACGCGTATACAAGGGCGCCTCTTGGAGTGATCGCTTGTATTATGCTTCTCCCGGAACTCGTCGTTTCTTGGAAGAGAGTTTAAGCCAATCTAACTTAGGATTCCGTTGTGCGATGGTGAGAATCGGAGCACCCACAGGAAATGCCAAGAAAAAGTACAATCGATTACCATCTTCTGGTATCGATAAAAAAACAAAACAACGTAGATAAATAAATTATCAGTCAAAAAGAGGCGCACCGAAAGATGCGCCTCTTTTTTTTTGAACAGAAATGGAGGAAATAAACATGGTAAATTAAATTCCACATACTGAGCTATAATATAGTTGTAAATGACAATAATCTAGGCTTCATAAAGCGATAAACATGTTCATCTCTTTTATATGAGGGAGGTGAAAACTAATATTCCTGAATTTACCAAAATAGAAAAGCCCCGTTTCCGGGGCTTTCACTTTTTTTGAGCGAGAAACGAGACTCGAACTCGCGACCCCAACCTTGGCAAGGTTGTGCTCTACCAACTGAGCTATTCTCGCTTACATGATAATCAAACAATAATCATTGCCTTCCTATCAAACGTGGTGCAAAAGTACAAAATAATTACGCTCATGTCAAGGCATAATTAAGTTTTTTTTTCAAAAAGGCAGTCCTATAAGCCGGGTTCTGTACCATTTCTGGTCTCTATCATTAATCTGCGACAAGGTTCACACCGTGCCTGTATCGATCTACCCTCCTGGCATGCAATGCATTAGGGCGGGTAACCCTTCAATCCAGGTTTATTTGATCTTTCAACCCGTAAGGTTTGTCGGACAATGTATCACTACACTGTCAGTGGGCTCTTACCCCGCTTTTTCACCCTTACCTTGAAAACAAGGCGGTATATTTTCTGTGACACTTTCTGTAACCAGTCTTTTACAAGACTAGCCCCTTCCTGTTAGGAAGTACGGTACCCTTTGTTGCCCGGACTTTCCTACCCAAATTCATGGATCGATAGAGCGGACTGCCTTCGTCAAAGTTACAATCAAAAGTTGATTATTATCGTTTAAAACAGCAGGTGTTATTATCTTTGTAGAAATGAACCCTGAAAGTAGATACGAAGCCGTTATTGGCTTAGAGATTCACGTGCAGTTACAAACACGTAGCAAAGCATTTAGTTCTGATAGTATTGAATATGGAGCACTACCCAATACTCAGGTTTCTCCTATCAGTTTAGGACATCCAGGCACCCTACCCCTTCATAATGCTGCAGCCGTTGAAAAGGCTATCATGATTGGTATAGCATTGAATTGTGAAATAACCAGGTATAATCGTTATGCAAGAAAAAATTATTTTTATGCTGACTTACCAAAAGGTTATCAAATTACACAGTTTGACACCCCATTATGTGTTGGCGGAACAGTAGATATTAAGCTTTCGAATGGAATTGAAAAATCTGTTCGATTAACTCGAATTCATATGGAGGAAGACACGGGAAAAAGCATGCACGACCAAGATTTATACGACACCTTGGTTGATTATAATCGCGCAGGCACAGCATTAATTGAAATTGTAAGTGAACCAGATATTAGAACAGGTGAAGAGGCCTATGCATTTGTTTCCGAAATAAGAAGATTGGTTCGATATTTAGATATATGTGATGGTAACATGGAAGAAGGAAGTCTTCGATGTGATGCCAACGTGTCCATTCGTTTAAAAGGATCTACAGCATTTGGAACCAAAGTGGAAGTAAAAAACATGAACTCTATTTCAAATGTAAAGAGAGCCATTGACTTTGAAATTCATAGACAAGCAGAAATATTGGATAATGGGGGTACCGTTGTAGGAGAAACAAGGGGATTCAATGGATTAGCTGGTACTACATTTAGTCTGCGTAAGAAAGAAGGTGTAACGGATTATCGATATTTCCCTGAACCGGATTTACCACCGACTATAATTACTGATGATATCTTAAATTCAGTTAGGGAATCGATGCCTGAACTACCAAGATCCATGTATTCACGTTTTACGAGTGAGTATGGCTTATCCGATTATGACGCATCGGTTCTTATTGATGATAAACACAGCGCTCAATTTTTCGAAAAAATAGTAACCGCTACTCCGAAATATAAGCAAGCGGCCAACTGGGTTACCGGACCAATTCGTGGGTACCTAAATGAAAATGCCCTAGGTATAGAAGACTTTTCTCTTACTGCAAATCAAATTGCCGAAATATTGTTATTAATAGAAAATGGCACAATAAATCATACGTCGGCTACGCAACAACTTTTCCCTAAATTAATCCAATCGCCAGAGAAAAATCCACGCGACTTGGTTGAAGAGTTAGGACTAACTACCGTTAAAGACACTAATTTAATTGAGGATTTAATTCGGGAAGTCCTAAGTAATTACCCAGAAAAAGTTCAGGAGTATAAAAATGGGAAAGTGGGATTAATTGGTTTGTTTGTGGGTGAAGTAATGAAAAAATCGCAAGGTAAAGCAGATCCAAAATCAACCAATGAATTAGTTCGTAAAATATTGGATGAAGCTTAATTAACATCGGTTGCTTCTTCGATTAGCCATATTACTGTTCTGTTGTGGAATTATATCTGGGAATTCTATTTTCGGACAAGGGAATCGATATCATTTTATTGATTCTAATTCATCTGTATTTCAATACCAGGGTTCTTTCGCAGTCAATTCGCTATATCAACAATGGCAAAACCGATTTACTCAAAAATTTGTGGTTGTTGAAATAGGATCGGAAGAAGTAATAAAACAACAATTATTTAACCTACCTTGGTTGCAGCAATTACAAATTTCACCGGGAATTTTTTTCCCATCAACATTTATTGGGAGCAATCATCCAACTGTTTTTCCAAATACGCATACTGGAAATTGGATTTATGGTACTACTGCTGAAAATTACCCAATTGTAAAACCTGGATTATGCGGTTATGTTGCAAAAACGGATGATGCTACCAATGCGTCGATAACCATTGAAATTCCAGAGATTGTAAGAAAATCAACCAATAAATTACGTGTTTATTGTGAACGCAATGAAACCTCTTTCGACATTCAGGTTATCACTTCCTCAGGGCAAAAAAAGCTAATTCCTATTTACCAAAACAAAACAGATCTATTATCTCCATTTGTTGAATTTACATTTCCTTTCGGCCAAGAATGGATAAAGATTCAAACGGTAAAATCTCAAGGGAGACAAAAGAGTTTTACACTGCATGGGATTTCATTAGAACACTCAGATTTTGCGGTTTGGCATGCCGTTGGAATTAGGGGAGTTTCACTTCAACGATTACAATCAATTGAAGGGCACTATTTTCAATTGCAAAAATTGAATCCAAATTTGATTTTTTTTGATGGGCTTCAACAAGATATTTTTAGAAACAAATCGGTAAGCGATATTCTAGCAAATTTAAAAGGTTATCAACAAAGCATTAAACGATATCTACCCAAAACGGGTTTTGTATTATGTATTCCTCAAGAAATCAATAGAAATCAAAATCCAATTTCAACGTCAGCTGAATTTGCAAATACCATAAGAACAGAAATTAACAACAATAGCTTGGTTGATTGGATTATTTGGGATTGGCACAGAACCGCTGGTGGTGTAAATTCTTCCTATTATTGGCTTGATTCTGGCTTATTAAAATCCAATAGTTTCCAATTAACCGAAAATGGCATGAAAATTAAAAGTTATTATTTGACGAATGCCACACAGGTTTTACTTACTAAAATACCACCTAAAACTAGAATATTACCTGCGATAGATAGTTCTAAACAATTGAAAAAACCGTTTAAAGACACAATAGTTTTAAAACCAATATATAAAGAAACTTGGACGTACCACATCGTAAAATACGGAGAAACAGCGTATCGAATTTCAGCCAAATATTCTATTTCCCCTAACGATTTAAAGCAATGGAATAATCTTCGTGGTTATTATATTTATCCCGGACAAAAATTAAAAGTTGGAAAAGTTACCGAGGTTTTTCAACCCATCCTTCAAATAGACAACACGAAAACGAAGGATAGTTCTGTAAATAATAAAATTAGAACCACTGAAAAATCGAATAATTCTATTTCAGCTCCAGTTACTCATGAAACAAATAAATCTGTTATAATAAATCCTGTTTTCCCGAAGGAAAATATTGGAACTGTAACAAACAAAGAAGCTGAATCCCCCATAGAAACCAATAATTCTAAAACTAATCCTGCTTCTCCAAACTTGTCGGCTCAATCGAATCCAAAATATCACAAAGTTCAATCCAGTGAAACGTTATACTCCATTTCTCAGAAGTACGGTGTTAGCGTAGATCAGATAAAACGACTTAATCGATTACCCAACAACAACATTGCCGTTGGTAGACTTTTAAGAATTTGGTAAATTATTAGGCTTTCCCGGTTGCTTTGTACGCAATGTACCCTATCCATTCATGGATAATAGCATCCCATTTTGAAATATTTCCAGCCGATGGGATTAACAGCGCATCCCAAGAATATTTTCGATCTAAATGAGATTGAAAATTAACAGGATAAGGAATAAAATTGACACCCGCCTTTTTAAAACAAGCCATACTTCTTCGCATATGTCCTGCAGATGTTACCAATAGTACTTCCTCTGTTATACCCAAACTATCCAAAATCTTCTTGGTTTCAACAGCATTTTCCCATGTATTCCTTGATTTATCGTCAATTAATATCTGAGAATCAGCAATTCCAAACTCCAAAGCAAATTGCTTGGCTGTGGAACTTTCAAAATAATCTCTTTTAAAAACATTCCCGGAACCCCCAGTAAGTACTAATCTGTTTGTTTTACCAGCACTTAACATCTGTAACGGCAACACAAAGCGTTCAGCAGCTTCATTAAAACCCATTCTTTGCCTTCCCCGATCAAATGATGTATACCCACCCAATACTACGACCGTTTTTGTGGGTTTGGCATTGCTTGGTGAAATTTCCCAAGCAATTAAAATCTCATTTAATAGAACATGATTTCCAAAAACCAAAATAAGTACCAAGGAAATTATCCTAAAACGTAGAGAGAATCTCGAAATCTTCGGTAAGAAGGATAAAACGAAAAACAAAAAAATATAAAAGAATGGCTTCAATAAAAATGAAACCAATTTTGATAATACGAAGAACATAAATAAATGAATTGTATTCGAAGTTAACCAAATTTTTACTTGAGAATAATATCCTTTACGGAATTAAACGCTTATTTAAACGAATACGTCTAAATGAAGACTCGGTTCACATAAAAATATAGACCTTTGCACTTTTATGTTTTTCTCTAAAAAATTCAACTATTCTAAAACGGCAATACTGCTATTGTTTATTTTCAATTTCATAAACAATACAAAAGCCCAGGCTTTTCAAGGTGCCCCTGTGAATTTCTCAGTTACTATCCCCGTTTATTTAGAAAGTATTACCCCTAATATAGAAAAAATAACCATTGTAAATCCTAAAGATATTTCCGCTTCAATAAACCCGGCATTATTTACTGCAGCTGATTCTTCAAATCATTGGCAATTAATTACCATTTCAGGTTCTGAAATTAAAAACCTGAGTAAAAACAACGATACAGTTCAATTAAAGTGGGATGTAACTCGTGATTTCCTCATAGGTGGTAACCCATCCTTTGTTGATTTACGATCTGCCATGCGTTCGGGAGATCCGAAATTGTTTGTACGAGCCATCGAAATCACTGGTTCCAACTTTTCAACCTTCAGGGGATTGGTGACGCTGAATCCAATATTCCAGAGGTCCGAGGAAGGCATGAGAATTAGCATTAATATCAAAACTATTGAACTTCAACCCATAGCTACCCAAATGTCCGCAGTTGAAATACGTACACAAGCCTTTAAAATTAAAGGGGATACTACAGAAATGGACGCCACTAAATTCAAGACAAACCCGGATGCAACTGCCGAAGATTTGGTTTCTAAAATGCCAGGGATTAGTTCAAGTGGAGGTCAAGTTCAAGCTCAGGGAGAACAAGTTAAAAAAGTATTAGTTGATGGAAAACCGTTTTTTGGAGAAGATCCAAATGCCGCATTGAAAAATTTACCCGCCGAAGTCATATCGAAAATACAGGTATTTGATGGCAAAAGTGATCAATCACAATTCACAGGAATTGATGATGGCAACACATCAAAGACTATTAATATTATTACAAAATCCCAATTTAAAAACGGAAAATTCGGCAGATTTTTCGGAGGTATAGGAAATAACTTAGGTGGTACTGGTGATGTCACTAAGTACAAATCTGGTTTAACGTACAATGCATTTAAGCAATCACGCCGATTAACATTATTATATCAATCGAATAATATCAATGAACAGAATTTCTCATTTGAGGATATTGTTGGTGCCATGGGTGGAGGTGGTAGAGGCGGTATGCGTGGAGGTATGGGGGGCATGATGGGTGGTAGAATGATGGGTGGTGGTGATTTCTTTGTTGGCAATCAACAAGGAATAAATACAACCACAGCCTTTGGGATTAACTACTCTAATTTTTGGGGTCCAAAAGAACGATGGGAATTAAGTGGAAGCTACTTTGCGAATTTCACAAACAACAACAATGAAAGTTACACTTTTCGACAGTATATAACAGGTCAAAATTATGGTATGTTGTATGAAGAAAACAATCCAACTGTTTCAAAAAACACCAATCATCGTTTTAATGCTCGAATTACCTGGAATCCAGATTCAAGTAACAGAGTTTTAATTACACCTAGAATTACAATTCAAGATAATAACAAACAGACTCCTATCCTATCTACTACCCGATCCGGTGAAGCAAATGATTTACTCTCAAACCTGTCTAATTCAACCAATACAAAAAACTTGGGGATTAATGGTAGCATTGGTTTAAACTATCGACATTCATTTGCTAAAAAAGGTAGAACCATTGCTTTCAATGCAAATCCCAGTATAAACAAGCAGACAGGCAATACTTTAATGAATAGCATTAACACTAGGTATTTACCAATAATTGATATTGTAAGATTTGATCAAAATACGGATAACAATAGGCTGAATAGCAGCTTTTCAAGTTCAATTACCTTTACGGAGGCGCTTGATAGCAACAATAGCATTGCCTTAACCTATCAAAATAACTTTAATGAGAATAATAACGATCGACTTACCTATTTACAAGACATTCTAACTTCAGGTCTATATAACGTATTAGATACAGCACTATCTAGCAGATTTGTTAATGGCTATTCTAGCCACAGAGCAGGCTTTGACCATGTTTTTCAAAACTATAAATTTACTATTACTACTGGAATTAGAGGTCAAATAGCACAACTTGACGGTAATCAGCAATTCCCTTTCAATTCCCCGATAAACAGAACATTCACTTCTTTATTGCCATCGATTCAAGGCACATACAAATTGGGATTAAAGAAAAACATTAGATTTAATTACAACACTTCCAACAATGCTCCTTCAATTGATCAATTACAACCGGTTTTAAATAATACGAATCCATTGCAATTGAGTATTGGAAACACATCGTTAAAACAAGACTTTAATCACTCGTTGTTTGTTCGATATTTTTCTGTAAAACCAGAAAAAAATAGAAATTTCTTTGCCTTAGTTAGTGGAAGTTTAACCAATAATTACCTAAGCTATAAGACCATTTTTAGTGGCCGAGGAGATAATAAAATTGCATTAAATGAAGGTGCAAATGGCCCAATGGATAGTGTGCTCTTGGTACCGGGTGGACAATTATCTATACCCGTAAATATAAACGGATTTTACTCCATAAGGACATTTATTTCTTGGGGAAGAAGTTTTAATAAAATCAATTTCAATACAAATTTAGGCGCTACATTAAGCAGTACTCCTAGTTTAATTCAATATGGAAATGGTGAGACATTATTAAATACTGCCATTAATCCGGTTTATACTGTTGGATTGGTTTTGTCTAGTAATTTATCGGAAAAACTAGATTTCACAATTAGCAGTAATTCTAGTTATAGCCAAGTATCCAATTCATTGCAAGCCGGTTTAGACCAAACATATATAAATCAAAGCAGTAGATTATCATTCAATTATATGCCAACCAAGCAACTGGTTATAAATACAGATGTAACACATCAATTATACACTGGATTTTCGAATGGATTTAACCAGCAATTTTTGTTGTGGAATGCAGGATTGGGGTATAAATTCTTAAAGAAAAATGCCGGTGAATTGCGGTTATCCACTTATGATATTCTGAATCAAAACAGAGCAATACAACGAAATGTTACTCAAACATATTTTGAAGACGTAAGAACAACTGTCCTTACTCGTTTTGTTATGCTTACATTCACTTACAAGTTAAGTCAATTTGGTGGAAACAAACCAGGACAGACACCGGGTAATCCAACCGGTTTCCCCATGCCTCCTAGTGGAATGCCATTTAATCCGCACGGAATGCCTGGTAGATAATTTTACGTTATCTCCTTATATACATGCATAATTGAATAGTTATTGTAGAAACTATTTACTAGGCGACAAACAATCGATCTATCTATAAATACTGATAAAGTAGTTCAATTTACTTTAATTCAAGAACCGAGTTTCATATCGAATTTGTTCGATTTCAAAGCCAATTTTTGGCTAAATCATTCATATAACAAAACAAAAACTCTATGGTAATTAAATGGTAGAGCTTTTACCTTTTTTCTTTGGTTATTCTAGAGATATCCGTCATCGGATAAACAAAAACAGATCCATCTTTAGTTTGAATTTTAAGATTTTCGTTGGGTACTTGTTCTATTATGGAACCAACGATTATGCTTCCGTTTTTTAAGTAGACAACATCTACCAAAGTAGAATTATTTCTTTCATTTTCTGTTGTTTTATCTTCTTTATTGTTTTTCTGCTTCCCTCTTCCTGAACTCATAACAAACAAGGCCAAGAAAAACAGGATAAGTCCTAATAACATGGAGATATTCCAAGCAAACCACAATGCTACAATTAACAACAAAATTCCTAATAGTACATTAGAACCACGACTTGCGTTATTGGCTTGAACTTGACTTTTTATAGTGGGTTTCACCCATTCTGAACTTGCTTTTTCTACATTTTTACATTCTGAATTTTTCGTAGTTTTCAAAGCTTCGAAAGTAACACTCTGATTACCAAATTCTGGCTTAGATAAATCCATAGTATTCGGTTTTGATGTACTATTAAGTACTGTAACATCTGATAATGAGGCACTGTTATTTACTGCTCTCTCATAAACATCGTTTGAATTATGATTTTTGGAAATTTTAGAAATCTTAGGGGCAGATTTTTTTATTTGAGGATTTGGAGAGGATTTATGTGAAGTTAGCTTATCAGACCAAGAAATTGAATAACCACCGCTATGGTATCGTTTTTCTAAAGAACACGATTGAAAAACAACTGCAAATGCAGAAACAATAAGGATGATTGCGTTTAATTGCTTTCGTATGATTGTAAATTGGTACTTGTTCGACATGGTATTCTATTTAAATTATTTTTACAAAATAAGAGGTTTTTAAAGGTCTTGAATTCTAAAATTAGAAAATATTAGTAGAATTCGATAAAATAACGAAGGGCCACCTAATAGGCGGCCCTTCGTGCTGCTAACTATTTACTAGATCCTTATTACTTGCTAATGTTTAGTTTGCGAACAGCAGTATTCTCACCGCTAGAAATTCGCACGTAATACATACCGTTGCTCAATCCATGGGCATCCACTGGAATGATTCCGGTGTTATCCACTTGCATTACTTTTACAACAGCACCGGTGGTAGAACGCATTTCGATGGTTACTACTTTACCGAAGTTTTCGCTCAACAATACGTTGTAATTGCCTGCGCTTGGGTTAGGGAATACAGTTACACCGCTGCTGATAAACTCATCAGCTCCTGCTCTATCCATAACTACCTTCTTGGTGATGCTACACTCGCAACCAGTTGATTTGGTTACGGCATACATCGTTACGGTATAAACACCATCTTTTACAAAACTATGCTTCGCAACATCGGCATTTTGCTTACCACCATTCTCAATGATCCAGGTATAATTTACGGTTCCTTGAGCACCGGGTTTACCTTGTGCATCCATTGGCTCAAACTTCATTCCATAATATCCATATGAATAGTCTGGAGTTGCTATGAAATCACACGTTTTTGGACCTTCGTGGATGATAACTTGCTTCGTGAATGAATCTACACATCCGCCTTCGATACTGGCTTTTAAGGTTACGTTGTACGTAGTTGTCAAATTTACGTTGTATGGGTGAACGGGATCGCTTTCTGCCGACGATGTTCCATCACCAAAGTCCCAAGAATAACTAATCACACCCTCTTTCCATTCACTACCATTATTAAACGTTACAGGCTCACCGGCACAAACATCTGCTGCGCTGAACTGAGCTTTAGGCTGAACCAATACAGTCAGGGTCTTGGAGAAAGTCTCTTTACAACCATTGTTCAATGTTACGGTTAAAGTAGCTGTTTTTGGACCTAAGGTTGACCAAGACTTTTTGGGTGATTCCAAACGAGAAGTTCCTCCGTCACTGAATGTCCAATCGAAATTAGCAATTGTATTTGGTACGCTAGGAGTCAAATTGGTAAACTCGGTAGGAGTTAATGAACATGCAGGACCATTTGCAAATTTGGTCTTTGGACTTTCATCTACAGTTACAGTCATGGTAATAGAATCTTTACAACCAAATTCGGAGGTAATTATTAATTTCACTTTCTTATCCCCAGAAGAGCGGAACAAATGCTTAGGAGCACCGGTAGTGCTAATACTTCCATCGTCAAAATGCCAATATGAACCAATATTTCCAGAGGAAATACTGCTATTATTGCTAAAAACAAATGGCAAGTTTTCACAAGCTCCATCCATTACCTTATAATCGGCTTTTGGGTTTTCAAATTGATACACACGCTGACTAACTTTTGAAATACATCCATTTAAATTGGCCGTTAACGTAACTACAAAAGAACCATTTTTCGCGTAGGTATAGGTTGGATTCGTAGATGTACTAGTACCCTTTCCATCCCCAAAATCCCATGACAAATTACTGCTACTTGGAGTAGTTTTATTAGTAAATTCAAGTGCGTAGTTAGTACATGCATTTTTCTTAGAAAAATCTACCATAGGGATAGGATTTACAATAAATATGGTAGAATCAAAACTTGGGAAACCATAAGGTAAGGTTCTTGCGGTCATTTTAACCTTGTAAGTACCCTCTTTACTGTAAGCAAATACTGGGTCTGGGGCATCGGTTTTATCATCGGGATTACCGGTACCAAAATCCCATTCAAATTCCATGTTCCCAGATGTAACCGTTGATTTGTTTTCAAACAAGATATTCTCACCCAAACAAGCTTGAGAAGGTTTTGTGAAATTTGGAACAATGGTAGGGTAAATTAGAACATTGCGCTTAATCAAAGTATCACAACCATTTCCCAAATCATTAACCCGTACAGTGATTGTAATAATAGAATCTTCCAATGACTTATTTGTAGTAACAAAGGAAACAATCATATCTCCACCTGCTGTGGTTGGTGCAATTAACGAGGCCCCGCTAACTGCTGTGCCGTTACTTGTAGTGGCAGAAACAAATGCCTCCCAATTATCGCCGCCGCCATTTCCTTTGTAATCTTTATTGCCATAGATACGAGGAGAGTTAACCGCATATTCCACCTTTTGACCCAACACGGTAACATCATTTGATTTTGATGGTTGATAATAGGCCCACGTTGGTGTTGAAGTATACGTCATCACTCCTCCGCCAGGTGCTGGCTTAACAAAAGTGGTGAAAATGAATGAATCATTGCTGTTGTTATCGTCTGGCAAATCAACGAAAATGGCAATTCTTGCTGGACCATAATCGTTTAATGTTAATGGAGTTGGGAAATAAACCAATGCAGTATCGCCTTGTGCTAATTGTTTAGTAACTGCTGCAGAGATTTTTGGCCCGCCATTTACTGCGTAGCTAACATTGAAATTACGCGCTTTATCGTATGCATAGTTACTTTTAAGTACTAACCAAGTTGCTCCTGTGGAATAACCCGCACAAACGGTTGAAGGAACTGTAAAATTCGTAGCAACCGCTTCTAAATCTGTGTTTGTTTCAAGTCCCCCGCGATCGTGCTTTGTGGTATTTCGTCCAACGGCTTTAGCATCGGAATTCGTAATGTTACGGAATTGTACATTGTTTTGTAATGTCCATGCACCCGGTCTCCAATCGTGATTTGCTTGATCAACCCATTTGGGGTCATCTCCATTATCACGAGAACCATTTACCCCTGCACCGCTAAATCCAGCCCAATCCGTATAGTTGGTACCATTGAAATACCAATACGGATAAGTAAATCCATTATTCAGTGAATACGTATTATCATTAAATTCTCTCAAGTTTGAAGGGTTGTTATAGCTCATATACATGTATATGTAACGATAATAGTTTGAACCTCCGCCTTTCAAATCCAAGATGTTACCAGTGAACCAAACTGTATGGTAATATAAGTACATATAACAATATAAATAAGAAGAACCAGGAGTTGGAACGCCGGCCATATTGGCCTGGAATGTATTGTTTCTAATTTCAGCAGTAAATGTTCCATTAATTGCTGAGTAAATGTAAATGTATTGTGAGTTTGCTCTATTACCCGCAACTACATTGTTACACACTTGGAAGTTATGATAATAGTATAAATAGAAGTAGAAATACCCAGTACTGCTTGTGGCTCTATTATTTACAACGTAATTATTGTTAACCTGCCAAGAATTAGAAGTTGAAAAATAATATACATATGCTGCGTATAAATAGGTTGCCGATTGATTATTTTCTACACGATTGAAATTGTATTCGTTCCATGTATAACTCACCGTTCTTCCATAATACAAATAGAAATTATACAAATACCCATTAGTATTACCATTTATTGCAGTATTTCTGTTAACCTTTACATCGATGGGATAATTCACCCAATAATCGTACTGGGTTGACGATGTAGCCGTACCGTCTACATTATCTACAACATTATCCATAATCTCAGTTAAGGTAGAATAGTTTACATAAAACACATATCGAACGCCGGTTGTATATGCTACATCCTTTACAATATTTCCATCAATTTCATGCTTATAGGTAGCATTTCCGTAGGGGTAGTTTACCCAAATTCCATAAAAAGCAGATAAATTGGTGGTTAATGTAGTTGCTCCTTTGAAGGGTAAATCGTGGATGTTGTTGTTATTAATCATCGAACTACGACTTGTCCCATAAGGAGTATTGGAATAAATTACATAAAGAGTTGTGCTGGCACCTCCGGTAGCATTATTACGAGAAATATCGTTATTCACAATCTGAGCACCGTTTGGATACATCATGTACACGGCGTGATACGAAAAATTTGAGATAGTACAGCCTTCCAAACTATTATTTTGAGCAACTGTAGTGTAATTTGCCGTATTCCCATTCAAAGCAACAGCATAATAAGGCCCAACACCACCGCTACTGGTATTCATTTTACAATTTCTTATTCTGTTAAACGAACCTGGTTGGGTTGCTGCCGAAGAACCGTTGCTACTGGGTGAACTAACACTTGTACTGAGAGAAACATAATACGTACTAGTATTAATAGTATTATTTGCAGTAAAGGTGATTTCACAACCATTGATATCGTTATAATCTGCATTGTTTGTTAACCAAAATCCACCGGGAGTTGTATTTGTATTCTCTACAATCAGATTGTTAAATACAACATAATCGGCACCATTTAAACGAATTGCCGCATTGGTTCCGGTATAGGTTAACTTGTTGCCGTTACCATTGATGGTTACCGTATTGGTAGCCGATGTTCCCGCATTGGCGTTTAAAGTAATGGCAGTTGTTGCAATGTTTGTGCTAGCTTTAACATCCACTACCACTGGACCAGTGATTGCTGCTGCATTGAAGGCCGTAGCAAAGTTCGTCCAACTTGTAAAATTTGTGCCTGCGTTTAATCCTGCTGGGTCTATCGTATAGTTCCCGCTCAGCTGCGCCTGCAACTGTCCGCCAAACACCAGCGCGGTCAGGAGCATACCGCCCCTGATCGCACTTTTGATATAGTTTCTAAATTTCATATTCTTGTTGTTTT